>Ga0123354_10009313_pt1 | contig 15022 bp, 7 predicted proteins | sample TergutLab28metaG_2_FD_97872 | JGI IMG/M metagenome (GOLD analysis project Ga0123354, IMG submission 97872) | Labiotermes labralis P4 segment gut microbial communities from Petit-Saut dam, French Guiana - Lab288 P4 | ecosystem: Host-associated > Arthropoda: Insects > Digestive system > Gut ...
AGTAAAATTTTCTTAATTTTTGGTACTTTAAGACTATTTATGATGACAACCAATTTATTTGTCATTGCTAATGTAAAACAATTGCGAACCTAGGTAGTTTTAGAATTTTACTGCCTTTTTTCCCAACATCTTGGGGGTGTTGGCGTCCTAAATTCAGCAATTTTTAACAGTTTTCACAATCGGGTTGAGTTTGGCACGATTTTGGAGGGCCTTCGGAATTTCGGGTTGGGGGGTTTGAAATTCCCCCTCGGTATGCCACTGCCAACAATCACTCCTCCTGCCTCACAAAACACCACTGGTGTTGTTCCGCCCTCTCTTTAGCCCTGTTCCAGATACCTTTGGCAGGAAACAAGAACAGACAACAAAACGTGAGCATTCCAGGAAAGAATCTGCTGCTTTTTTGAAGAGCTTGCCTTAAACAACAAACTTCAAGAAGACCAAAAGAGGAAAGATACTAGAAATCAGAGGAAATATGCTTCCAAAATACGGTTGCAGAAGAAGAGACAGTCCGGTCCTAGTGATGCATATGATTCAGCAGTTCGTGGTGAACATGAGATGAAGAAAGTCATCATTCTTAGACTCCGAAGAATATGAAGAGCTCAGTATCGTAGGAACTGGTGAAGAAAATTCGGATAATGACGGTGAGTACTTGTACTGTTCGGGGTTGTGTACTAGACACAGACGCGTCGAAAAGTGGATCAAATGCACAAAACGCTACAAGTGGTGCCATGAAGAGCGTTCAGGTACAGACGACTGGAAAACGTTTCTTTGGTTTTTCCGCAACATCGAATAAATGCTCTGCCCGTTTACCTTAACTACAAGGTTCGGCAAAACATATGTATACTAGTCTTCCGGTAAGTTCTTTTCCTTCGATCCAGTCATTAATTCCTTTCGCTCGCTCTTTCTTTCTCTCTCTCGGCATTTTGATGCAATAATTACAGAACCCCGATTTTAATATAATAGAGTTTGATTTCACTTGAGCGTATTTTGCTTAAAATTTGTATTTAAAAGCTTACTACGTTTTATTTCAGTGTAAAGTATCATATTTAATAGGCACACAGTGTTCCTAATATCGCCAACTAACACTTATTTTTCTTTGCTTAAAAATTAACCTTCCGGAAGGACAGTAGGAAAATAGGTCCTGGGGCCTTAAGTAATGAACATCAAATTACACCCACACCATTCCCAACTTTTTGTGCTTAATCATCTTTTCGATATTTGAGAATTAAAAAATGGGGACGATATTAGGCACATTTCCTCTACAGTTCAGACCTCGTCTCGTGGAGGCAGTAAAGTTGTCACCTGCATTTGTGTCAGTGTACAAACACAGGTAACTCGACAATGTGTTCGCAAGAGTTTGTGGTTCTCGCAGCCGTACTGGTGAAAATATAGTCTAGCGGAACATGACGCCGCGTAGGTTGGTAAGTGGCTGGATTGTCGGAGGAGCTTGCGGCCTTCGTCTGGAGGCTGCTGCGAGAAGAGTGTAGTACTGCCATGGAGACGGAAGCAGTAGGGTCTTCCGAAGAGTCGGCAATTCTGTCACAATACACGGCGTACCGTTCCAGAAGACTCGAATGTTTGGCAATATGAATGCCCGCGCAGTCTTCCCATTACCGCACAGTCGTGTTTAGCGTGCTTGTGTCTTAGGTATGTTTAACACACACGACGTTTTGGGAGTTGTCTGCATTACTGTCTACAGACGACTGTATCTCCGTATATTGATACATTTTATTTATTATGTGCTAGTATAAAACTGGATAAAGTCTCAGCGGTAATATGTGGTTATTTCGATCTAGCTACATATTCCAGAGGTGACCGTATATTTTTGACCCACTTTATGCACGTTCCCTGTTGTATTTGAAGGTCACTTGAAATTCCGATTCAACTGAATGTGCACACATGTAGCTTTCTTCGACAAGTTTCGGGACCGTAGTACCGAATGAAGCATAAATACCTTTCAAGTCTTATCAAAGTTTTATTTATTCACCAACTGATGCACTAGTGAGTTGTCTTAAAAAAATATTAAAATTTTCATTAAAAGAGCTCCGACATGTTTCGATGTTACAGTTACACCGTCATCAGGGAGCGCATTGATTGGTGCTTACTAAAGTTACATTTGTTAAAAGAGTCCATTAAAAATACATCGGCGTGTCGTTAATACGGTGGTGGTGCGGCTGCATATATTGGGTCCTTATTGGTGTATGTACGTTGCACTGTTCGGCAGTAGACTCTCTTGCCGAACAGATAGCTGACTTAACTAAATTGACAGACCTGTTGATTGTCTTAAGAAGCAGAGTTCGTATTCAGAATCTATTGCTGTACAACTCGAGAAGTTTCTCGCCTTTTAATGAAACCGAAGATACATTACCTTGTTCAGAAGATTCACAACCGATTTTAATTTTGAGCCAGATGAATCCGGTTCACGCTGTAACCCTGTTTGTGTAATTTCCATTTTAATTTTCGCCACATCTAAGGATAGGTCTCCTAAATTCTTTCCTTCAGGTTTTCCGACCAAAGTTTTACACGAATGTCGTATCTGCCCTGTGCGTTCACACTTACGCACCCTGTTTCTCTAAGGCCAAATTTCATGTTCTGGCGTCTACGATTAGTTGTCCAAACTTTTCACTTTCCTTCTGGTTTTCCGACCAAAGTTTTTTTGAACTCCCTTCCGTGTTTGTTTCTTATCCTGACTACTTCGCCGTCCTTGTATTATCACCCAAACAGTATCTAGGGAAAACTCAGCGTGAAACTCCTCATTATACATTTGTCTTCAATCCCGTACTACGTTGTTCCTCAGAGATGTAAATATTCTCCACAGCATTCTCTCATATCACCCTTAACATACAGAACAACGGTTCAATTTGTAGTTTTGCATATTTTGCTAATCTTCGTTTCTGACTAGCAGAAAGGAAGGCAGCTACTGAAGTGAACGGTAATAGGCATATCCTGACTTTAACCTGCTCTTCATTTCTCGGTGAATGTAATTTTTATTTTGTTACCCTCCTGCTTGAATGTCTGGAAAAATAATCGGGCATGCTGTGAACATACGCGATGTCTGTGGGAGATACAGAACATGATAAGAGTCTGTTTCAATTCTAGGCAGAATAAACACGTTTACAGTTCGACTGTGTTCATTGTCGTGAGCCAGCTGTTACTTCTGAGCAATCTGAATAGGCAGATGTTGTAACGACCATTTAATGACAATAAACTTCAGTAATTGTCTTTCGTTGGCCGTTTCCAGGAGCCGCGCTGTCTGCGGTCGCTCGCCTGTTGAGATTGTGGGTTTGAATCCCACCGGGGTCATGGATGTGTGTATGTTGCGAGTGTTATGTGTTGTCAGGTAGAGGTCTCTGCGACGAGCAGTCGCTCTTCCACAGGAGTCCTACCGAGTGTGATGAGTCGTTGTGTGTGATCTAGAAACCTCGTGGATGTGGAGGCCCTGGCCCACTGGGGGCTATTGCATCAAAAGAAAAGAAGGTGTCTTTCGGTGAGTATTCGTTCGTATGCAAACATTATCACCATGGACAGTTAAGTGTATGTATGATAGGGTGTAATGTTGATGGCTGTTGAACTAACCAACTAACTAACTGACTGACTAAACTAGGTGGGGCAGAGTCATTCCCGAGAAGCTAACACGTCTTGAGCTAGAAAAGAAATTCCCCGAATTTTATGGAACCCTAAAGTTCATCACCGTGCTCACAAGAACCCGTCACCTGTCCCTATCCTGAACCAGATCCTCTCCTAAGGATCTGCCCAGATTCGAGGCTGTCTATTCCAATGCCTAAAGTGTAAAGCTTGTACGGTGAGGATTTGTTGGCCCCTTGCCCAGCCACCGAGGTGGAAGTCTGCCCCCTTGTCGGCTCTCCGTGCCTGTTTATTTTGTAAATTCGCAGCTACCTTCCATGGCTGTTGACGATTTGTGTGTATCATTGTGTCTCCTGTTTCTTATTTACGGATTAGAATTCTGTTTTTTTTCTACTGATACCGTAACACAATATCCATCTTCTAGTTAGTAAGGGAATTTACCTGGAGACAGCTTAAGACAAAGTATGTACATGTAACATATCATACAACACTTCGTCACATTCTTTGCTGTTCCTTCTCCTGATAGTATAACTTGCTCGTGCATATGATTTGGTTTCTTTACTTGACCTGCATACAGATAAAAATTCTTGTAATTGGTTGTTATTTTTTTTCACGAAGAATTCCGAATTAAAAGAATAGCATTAGTTGATAAGTCGTTGGAATCGGGGTGCTAAACTTAGGACATGCAGTTGTGTTGTGAATCGTTTAACGCATGCATAGGTACTTGAGGGTATGTGTTTGGAAACTATTCGCACATGCCGAAGACGACCAACAGCCTTCGAGTGAATTCTAAATATAAAACAACCGATAATTTGCGGACTTATGTTGGCACTTCTACTTTTTCATTTTCATCGCTGACAAGTTATTGTAACTGTGTAGAACGCAATGTGAAAACTCTAGGATGTACTCTTAGTTTCTTAAATTACGCCGTCGGTCTTTAGGATTTCGGAACTGATATGGTAACTAATTCAGATCCGTGGTCGCCTTCGTGCTCATCATGTTTCCAGTAACACATATAGTATATAATCTGAAATTGTCGAAAGACTGAATATTGGTAGCTGAAATTTCGGTGAAATGCTTCGTGTATAAATCTTGGGCCATGAATTTCGTGTACAACAGTACCTGTTCTTCGAACCCCAATTTCAAGTAACGTACAGCTAGGTAATTGATGTTGAAGATTACCGTATATATGTAGGTTGTTTGTTATGAAACAAGCACAGGTGATGAACAAGCTGATTGTATTTCTTCAAATCCCGATTTGGAACGACGACAAAGAACGTTCTTTCCCAACTGTCACGAATTATGCCGTTGGCGTTGCTACTTCTTAATTCAATTCTGCATTGAATCTCTATACATGAATTTGGTCAGACGAAATAGCAACATAAATCCTTTGACAGTGTTGCAGAGTAGAGATTATTGGGACTGGCATTGACGAGTCAAAATTACATTACGAAGAAATTACGAGCAGATTAAATTCGGGGAATACTTGGTACCATTCAGTTGAGAATATTTTGTCTCCCTGTATGCTGTCTAAGAACGTAAATATCGCAGAACATGTACATAACTATAAATTTGCTTGTTGTTTTGTGTATATATGTAAGTTGATCTCTCAGTAAAGGGAGGAACATTGGCTGAGGGTTTACATGTCGTTACAGTATCAGCAAATGCACAGTTCCACTGTTATGTATTTCATTCCTAATTAGTTCCGGCTATTATTTCGGAAATAACGCTGATATTACTAAAACTTACAGCAATAGAATAGTCTTATAACGCGTACGCATATCAGATGTTAAGCCGAAACATGTACGAGCTAATTAAGAGTGAAATACTTAATATTGGAACTGTTCATTTGTTGGGACTGTAACGATTTGTAAATCTTGTACAATGGATGGAAGGAACAATATGAAAGTGATTGGCTGAGGGCGTTCGAGAGCGCTATGCTGAACTGAATGTTGGGACCTAGGCGTATAAAGTAATTGGGGGTTGGGGACAATTGCGTGATGAAGATTTTCACATTGTTCAGTCATCTATGTGCTATGAGAGTGGCCAATCAAGGGGGATGAAGCGGGGAGGGGTGTATGTAGCACGCATTTGAAACGAGAGAAGACCGTTTAAAGTTGTGGGAGGAAAACATTAGAATTCATCTTAAATTTCTGTTGGGTGGGGTGGACTGTATTTGTATGGCTGAGGTTGAGGCCCAGAGGAGGCATGGCTTCTTGTGAACACGATAATGAAAGTACAGTTTCAATACGGGCGAGCAGTTTCTCTTGACTAGCTGAGCAGCTGTTTGTCAAAGAGGACTCTGATCCATGGAGTTTGAAAGGGTTTCGGAAGGCGTCTGCCTTCCCCACGCTTCATTTCTGTTCTCACGAGAGCCCGCCACTTCATCCCGTGTTGAGTCTCTATAACCCGATCAACGCCCTCACCCCATTCCTCGTATCGTTAAGATCAATTTCACTTGTAGGTTGCTGTGCACACCGAAAAAAACTTCCCTTTTATGTGTTCCGGCTAAAATTCTATGCGAATTACCTATATCCCTTTTTTATCCATGACATCCCGTTATGATACATGAACAGTAGAAGGAGAATACCAAACGTCAACCACAACTGAAATTATATTAGTTTTTTTTCAATTTTAGTAATTAACCAACTTGATCCACAAAATTTTTGTTTTACAATAAGTTTATTTCATGCCTCTACATGTTTCGAGCACATGTGCTCATCATCAGGAGGTGAAACTTGCATTACACAGCCTCTGGTATCATCACACCTATAGGTGTGATGATACCAGAGGCATCAAGTTGGTTAATTACTGAGATAAATATACTGAGATGCACGGTCAGCAAAACGTCAAAATATATCAGTTTTATTGCTTGCTGCATGTTTCGGCTTTAATGAAAAGCCGTATTAGGCAATTAAAAATATATGGAGAAGGATAAATAAACACAGCGCATTAAAATCACACTTTTTCATAAAGCTTTACAAAAATTTGAGTTGTATACTTTAATACTTTAATATACATTCGTGACTTTTACCTTCTTTCAGCTTATACAGCTCCAGTTTTTGTAAAAGTGAGATCTTAGTTATCTGAAAAAGTAGCATTTTAATGTGTTGGATTTAATAATTTTTCTCCATATACTTTTAAGTGCTCCATGATGGCTCTTCACTAAAACCGAAACATGCAGCCAGCATTCAAACGTACAGAAATTCAATCGTGGTGGACGGTGTCTACTCTCATTCTACTACACACATCCCCATTCCTGGTAATTACCCTTTATTGACACCCTTCTCGGTTAGATCGTCCAAATAATTTCTGGCGAGCAGTACAAGGTATTAAGTTCGCCAGGAGGCGTGCAGTTTTATCCGCTCTATTGCTTTCTCACCTTGAGGTCCGAATATTCTTCTCAGCACCTCTTCAGGTGGGTTCGCAAATTGCGAAAAGCAGCTGCTAGCTTCCTCATGTCTTTCCGTCCGTCCGAATGGAACATCTCGTCTTCCATTGGACGTATTTTTATGAAATTTGATATTAGAATTTTTTTTCGAAAATCTTCCGGGGAAATCCAAGATTCATTAAACTCCGACAAGAATAACGGGTACTTTACATGTAGACCTATGTACATTTACGATCATATCTCGCTCAAGTGTTCTTAGGATGAGAAATGTTTCAGAACAACTTTGCAGAGAATTAAAAACACACCTTTTATATTCAGTAACGTCCCCCCCCCCCGAAAATAATGCCGTTTATGAGATAATGTGGAAAAATACTGTAGAGCCGGACAGGTCGCACATGACAATACGACACATGCGCATTACATCCTGTATAACTAAGGCTTCAAACACACACTCAGAATATGTAATACTTATTGCTTTTACACTGAGACAATGCCTGTCCTGTTCTCAAACACCACCATTCTATCAGCTCTGAATATGAGATACCAAGATTCACTTTTATACAATAACAGATAAATTGTACTTTTTTATTGTGGCAGCATTCGTTCCCAGAATTTACTGTACTTTTTATTTGCTCATGAATGTGTTTTTAATATCTTACTGTCCACAGGTATTTGCAATTAGCACGCGTCTAATTCTTATTCTTACCTTTTGTTAACAAATGTCCTCCCGTCGGATTGTCTGGCGAGTTTCAACTGTGACATGAATCTGCTTTTGCATGCGCGAGACAGCCGGCAGCATTCGAACGCTATGTCCGTATTAGATAGGGGCCGTCATCTCACTGAGAGACCGACAACTGGCGTGTTCCAGTAAGTTTACAATGCAGGCCGTGACTAGCAGACAGTAGCAGCACCAGCAGGAACCTCTAAAAATACTGAGCTCGTACAGTCAGAGAAAGCATCACGTACGGTCTGATTCTTACTATGCTCCATCAACCTAAGTGTTGTCTAGCAACGCTGATGAGTCTTTCATATACTCGGTTCCTCTAAAGCAAGAGGATTTGCTCTAGAATGTGTTCTCAGAAATGTGTCACACACAGTAGAGTGCTGTGATTCAAATTATTGCGTGTGATAACAGTCAATTTTTTAGATATCCCATCAGGAGAAGCAGAGCGTAACAGACACACGTACAGATTGGTGGACGTTATAAATATTGTAGGACAAACCCGTGGAAAATATTACTAAACTAAGACCGTATTCGCAGACGGGGAAAGATCAACTCCGGTAATACGGAAGACGGCCTGTAGGCACGATACTGAACCACTTCCCTCCGTTTTGCGGTCTTACTTACGTGATTCCACAAAACCCGTCCTATTCCCGGCCCCCCGTGAAACGTTTGTGACACGGAACGTATGGCAGTGACGTTCCGTTAACTCTGCGTCCAAACCCCAAGCTGTTGGACCGTTTGAAGTACGTGTAACGTGTATTCTTGTAGGTTGTAAAATGGTGGCCGCGTGAAAATGTTACAAAACCTGCGGGTTTTGTGGTACTGATCGCTGGAGCTAGGCGTGTGTAGGTGGTGCAGATATGTCCACAAACATGTCTGTATCATGTCGACGGTTCGGAAATCTTAGGCTGTATCCGACAGACTACCCTTTCCCCGAATATGTGTTTCTTGAAGAATAAGCCATTCACAAAATTGCACTAGTACTGCTGTAGTGGGTATATGAAACTAGAGACCTGTGCGGTAGGAATTTCTTCTCGACGCACACGATCCGTGCCTTCAGTTTGAACACACCTTTTTTTTTTGGGTGGGGGGGGATGAATTTTGTCCTTATATTTTATTTACCACAGACTATGTTAACCAGTAAAGAAATTTATGCAGTTGTTATAAAACCTACTGTAACAGAGACAGTAAGGTTAAATAGATTACGTTGGGTTGGGTATGTACAGAGAATGGAAGAAAATAGAATTCCCAAAAGAGCATTATATATGAATTTGGGAACAACAAGATTGCGAGGTAGACCAAGGAATAGATGGGAAGATGAAGTGAGGGAGGATGGAAGAATAGTTGTTGGAGAAGGGTGGCAGGAAGAAGTACGTAGCAGAGAGGAATGGAAGAAGCTCCTGAGAACGGCAAGGAATCGTCGTATTCTGCATATGGCAATGGAATGATTGAATGAATGAATAAGTAGACTACTTTCTGTGTATTTTTGCGAACACGTTCTTTTTCTGAGGATTTTTTTGACGCTTTCTTTGCGTTTATGAACACGATTTTTAGACCGCTTCGCATCACTGGAGAGCTCCTGGTAAAATCGCTCCACCTGGCTGTGCAGGTGAAGTAGCGGATTTTTGTGAAATTTAATATTGGAGAAATTTTTTGCGAAAAATCGTCATGGCTTTTTTGGCTTCTGTTTAGGTTGGACAGTTTCAGTGGCCACTGTACATGAAAACCAACGTGCGTGTATGTCGAACATGACTCGCTACAGCAATGTCGGTCGGAGAGTAACGTGTTTCGCAAAACGTTGTAGAGAGGAATGGAACACATATTTTATGCTCTTCCCCATCTATTGCGCAACTCTTACATTTCTCAAGTCAAATGAGAGTGACCCTGCGTGATCGTTTACTCTTCTATCGAAAACTCAGCACAAGTCTTGCGAAGTCGTACCACTTGCAAAAGCATATAAAGTCTGCACTGGGATGAGACTGTGTTGATAACAGATTTGTTTTATTCTTTATTTTACATATGACTTATTAGCATGCGAGGGAATATTCAAAATTTTCAGGACCGATTCGATAACAAAATATGCATACACGTGTTTTTAATCGTTGTTGGCCTCTTCCGGGATTTTGTAACGTGTCCAGCGTTTCTGTCTGCTGGAAGCTCCCCACCCCCCACCCTTCTTGATATCCCAACTTGGACGTAGCAGTGGGTCTTGAGTGGTCCAAATGATCCTGACAGCTATGCTGGCGTTAGTGTGGCTACTGGTAGGGCCTACTCTGTCAGACAGGCCAAAGGCAATGACCCAGAGAGAAAAAAAAAAAGGATACACTGGTTTTCCACGTTGGAGGTTGGGCGTGGGGCTACTACCCCATCCCATACAAACATGTTCTGTTGAGAAGCTGCTAAAGAAGAGGCGAAGGGCTTCCAAGGAAAGTGATGGAAGAAGAAGAAGAAAAAGAAGATAATCTCCGCTGGAATTTACTTTGTGGAATCTCGTGTGCTACAGTCAGCAGATTCTATTTTGTGTGACGTTCTGGACTGTGTGTAACATCCTGGAAACGATTTCCTCGTAGTTGCGAGTCCATTCTTGGCAACACGAAGACATCACAAGCAGCAAATCAGACTAGTAAGAAGAATGGGGGTTCAAAACGAAGGGAGAAGGCATCCAGCGATGACACTACCAACATCCGTGTAGCTTAGTCTTAAGTTTTCACTTCCGGTATGAGCAGATCACGCAGCCATTGATTTTAGAGTCCTCTGGGAGCGGGTGGGGATAACACTATAATGCGTTAACCAGTGATAGAATCGTTGCTGTGTTTGATCAGATGCTTATGATAAGACGTTTTAATTCTTCTGAACCGTGTTTAAGCGGCGAAAAATTTCTTCACGTACAAAGCAGCGTGCCCCAACATGATTGTCGTTGTGAATCAATCTATTTTGTTTCCACCATCTTTTCGGGTGTTTTTGGTGTGCTTGCTGCTTCATACGATGCAGCATCTCCCGGTAATAATGCTGATCAACCGTGTGGCCTGAAGGAACGAATTCCCGATGAACACATTCCTCGCAGTCAAAAAATAAGTCACCACCGTGCTTGTGATATTCGACCTGACTGCCTCGCCTACTCTGCTGAGAGGACCACTTTTTTGATTTACGTGTCATAACGCGGTAAACCCACGTTTTGTCTTCTTTGTTTTCATTGCATTTTTTCCCGAGTTTGAAGCGAAACTTAATAAGAACGATTCAGAAAGCGCCAATTGAGAAGCAATGCAGAGAGATTTGGCTGCAAAACTCAGGCGGACAAGACTCGGGACACCTAGTAGTCGAATGTTGTACTGCTTGTTGTTCTCGACCCTAGCGGCGAGTTCGGGAACTTGGGGTACGCTGTTGTATACAGTCACAAAAGCCAGTTGAAATGTGTTAGCAGATGTGCAGAAACAAGATTTTCGTCTTTCGGCGAAACGGACAAGTCCATTTAAATCAGCGGGGGCGTCAGTTCAGTCGACTACTGGCAGCCGAGGTGTGCGCATCAGCGGTAGTAATGCTGGATACACCGTGTTCTGAGGTAGTGTGAAGGGTATTGGCTACACACTCCATTCGCCAGTTTCCCCTTCATTTCCTCTCCCGTACGTCACCGTATGCCATCACATTTAAACTGGAGTCTACCAAGATATTCTCGGACGCGTACTGTGCGGGTTCACAAATTCGCTATGTCGCCCCGAAAATAAAAATGCATCACTTCGCCCCTTCAGTGGATAGGGGTATCCAAATTTTTCGGTAACTGGAACAGGTTCTCGAGCCATACCGCATGATGTTCAGGAAGGTGAAGGAGGAACAGCAGCATCTCATCACAGTGTTTCTGCAAAGATAATAAAAACACCAAAAAGTGCTAAAACGTTGTTTTTTGGGGGGCGCTCAATTATGCGTGGATTTTAGCATTCTGCGGGGGTCTTGGAAATTAATCCCCGCGAAGAGTGAGGGATGGTTGTATTAAACAGAAGGCTTCAGCAAGACCACTGTGTGATCTGGTAACATTTTAACCTTTTATTTAAATTTGTAATTTCCTGTTAATCAAAGTAAAAGCGAATCTTTAGTACGGAGTGACTATTCATTCAGTATGTACAGCACATCATACTTTTCAACTTTTTGAGTTGTTTTGATGTATTTTGTCTTTGGAGGTCAACACACTAGTGCATGTAACACATCTTCATGTAACAAAAGCAATAAATACAGGCAGTAAAACCTCCATTGCATATTTATTTGTAGCTTTAACTCTGTTGAGGCTGATTTTGCAAAGCTCAAATTTATGGTGACATTACACATTTTTTTTCTGTTTAGGGGTCATAAATGGATGGATTTGTCTTGATTTTGAGAAAATAATGCAACGTTTGGAGGAAGAGCTTTCAGGCAGAATCATGGTTTATAGCTGCACTGGAGTTTATGTTTGTACTGATACCAGGCTTTACTGAGCAGGACTATTTCAGTAGGTGCAATTGATTTTTACAATTATCAGGGTGGCAGCTGACAGTAAATCATATTAGCATGAGACTTCAGGTGCTCATGGCATTGAATATTTTTGCTATGATGTGCTTGTTCATAACAGTGTGTACCCTTGTGGGTGGGTGTCAACATTTGGGAGGATCGTACCGCTTGTATCTTCCTGGTAGGATCTTATCATAACTTCATGTAAAATGGTGTCCATATTATAGGGCTAAACTTTGTGGAGTATAGTCTTCCTTGAGAGTTTGATGGTCATTAGTTGCTCAAGAAATTCATAGCCTTTTTATGGAAGCCAGAAGTCTAATACAAGATGGGTCCAGTTTGCACCTTTGCATCTTGTATCTGACAAGGATTTTCTTCCTTTCAGCTTTTCCAATTAAAATTCTTTATGGACTCTCAGTTTTCATGTATGTGCACCGTGTATCGACAGCTCATCATCAGCTGGAATGAAGATCTGTCACCCATGTAATTTCAGTGTTTTTGTTAAGAAAGGAACATTGTTCAGAGTGATGTAATGTACAGGAATTCTCACACTCTGTGAATATTTGTTACATGAATATTGTTTAACTTAATGTCATATGGGCTTTTTTAAATTTTTTAGTGAAGACTAAAACAAAAAAATGAAGAATATAGGTTTTATCAACAGCTAAAATGCATGATATTAAAGTCTATTGAATTATATTTTCTGAATATATGACAAGGGCATAACCATTGTTCTAACATTTGTGGGGAACATGACTGCTTTTGGGAATGCAACTGTTGTATTAGTTGGGCAGTGCCTGTATAGTGAGATCATTGTGGATTGTGGGTGTTATAGCTGCTTATGCTGTCTGTTCAATCCATAAATATGAACAGCACTTATTATAGTGAACCTTTTATGTGGAGTTTATTTGGTGAATAGTGAATTTGGACACTACATGAGGAAATTCTTAAAATGGATGAAATTTAACACTGAACCAACTAGCTTCATATTACTTTAATGGAACTTTAAGTGAAATACATTATATGGTGTTTCTACTGTTTTTAAGTACTTTGTAATGTATTGAAACGAACAAACTCAATATTATGAAATTACAACAGTAATTCTGTGTTATTCTGATGAAACTGGAAAGCTGTACTACATATAGCAACCAAGATTTTAGTGTTTAGTTGTTTCAACAAAAGTTCATAATTATTGAGGGTTTTATGTGTCTGCAGGTGTACTGTAGTTTACAGATACTCAAATACTGGAATACTGCCACATGCTACAGTGCTGTTGACTAATATTCCTGCCCATTTGTTTGTTATTCTGAGAGGTCACTCTGTAGTGTTTTCATAATTAAGTATATATATAGGTGATCAGACACATCCGTATGGCTATAATGTGTCTTCAGAAGCCATATGTTTAGTTCTTATTGACATGACTATTTGCCGGCTAGTAGTTGGTTGCATTTATATCAGTATTTCACGTACTTCTTCTACTATGGTGCTACAACTATGAAAGAGTCTTGGCCTTCTCGACAATAGCCTTCCATTTAGAGCGGTCCTGTACTTGTTCTGCCCACTTCACAAGCTTCATCTTCTTCAAATCATTCCTGACATCATCATCCCATCTAGACTTCGGCCTTCCAGCTGGTCTTCCTGTGAGTGGTTTCCATTTGTGTATTGTTTTCACTATGCTGGTTTTGGGCATTCAATTTGTGTGTCCAAACCAACTCATTCGTTGGGCTTTAACATAATTTATTTTGTTCCGGTGTTTAATTCATCCAACTCCTTACTTGTTTTAATTCTCCATAGTATTTCACGTACATGTGTGTTTATTTTTCAGATTATAAGTGTCCTTTGTGGATGTGGTAGTCTTCCTGGCATTTACATTTGTGTCTTGCATTGACTGTGTTCTCCACTGTGTAAGATGGTTCTTGGAATGGTAGAAAGGTAGCAGAAATGAGGACAGGTGCTACAGTTCAGACAGTATGTATGTGGTAAGTGCAGGAAGAATTCCTGGAAAATAGTAGCAACTTTTTTGAAAATAAGGTTGCCTTGCATGCAATGTGACACCTCCCCTCCTCTCCCCTCCCCCCCTTTACAGACCTCAGTTTGGGGGAAATAACTATGTACATATTATTTACGTGTTAGTCATATTTCTTGTCACTTAGTTTTTGCAAAGATAATATTCAGGAATTAAATACTCACCAGATATAAAATGTTGGTGTTATTGTTGTAAATGTTACAAACATGTTATTAAGTTAATCATTGCAAATACTTTTATCACTAGAAGAATTTTATTCATGATAATAACTTCCAGCCACTGGACCTCTTGTTCTGTCCCATTGACATCATTTGACATGCAGCACTCTTTCAAACTTCAAGACAGTAGGTTCTTGTCAACTGTCATGCCATCAACTCCAAAGCTACTGTGCTTGAGATGATATTGTTATGTTGCCTGGTGGTGTCAGTGAGCAGTTATAATTCATGTATTAATGTTTTGAGACTTACATCTGTTTACGTTATACTGTAAACATACGTGTGTGTGTATGTAATTGTTTTTCATACTTTATGTTATTAGTGATGTATCCATAATTACTGTTACAGGTTATAATAAAGTAGTTAATTACAATTCTTATTTAATTACTTTGAATATCAGGATTGTTATTCTTTATTTTTGAAATTTTTATCTATTAATGTCCATGTAGTGAGTCCCTGTCACCACGGCATGGCGCGTCCTCAGGTTGCGGATAGAGGAACGGCCTCCGATAAGGAGGGCAGCTGCGAATAAATTGAATAAGCAGTCGCGGACAGCCGACGAGGGGTGGTCCTCCAGCTTGGGGGTTGGGCGAGGTGCTAACAAC
>Ga0123354_10009316_pt1 | contig 15019 bp, 8 predicted proteins | sample TergutLab28metaG_2_FD_97872 | JGI IMG/M metagenome (GOLD analysis project Ga0123354, IMG submission 97872) | Labiotermes labralis P4 segment gut microbial communities from Petit-Saut dam, French Guiana - Lab288 P4 | ecosystem: Host-associated > Arthropoda: Insects > Digestive system > Gut ...
ATTGTCAAAGCCCAAAAGTTTCGTAACTCGAGACACAGTACGTCATCCGAGACGCTTTGTGTTCGGAAAATTTGTTCGTAAACCGAATTGTTCACGATCCGAGGCGTTCGTGAACCGAGGTTTGACTGTATATATATATATATATATATATATATATATGTGTGTGTGTGTGTGTGCGCGTGTGTATATATAATGTATAAAAACGAATTTGCCCCATACAGCATTAACTGATTTGTTTTTGTAACCGACAAGGAGACTGTTTACTGCGCGTTATAAACTGGGTCTTCAAATAAAACGTGTTGTCTTTAGAGGTTTCATAAGGCAATTTCTTTACAAGAATCCGAACCTCTCGCTTTGTGTTTTATCTCCGTTGTGTATATTGATAATATCGTATGATTCTGTTCGTTGCTTTCAAAATTGAATCAGAAACCACCTCGATAGACAGTCGTAAGGTCGTCTTTCGTTGCGCGTGTTTTTAGGCGCCTTCGCAAAATTTCGAAAAGCGACTATTAGCTTCATCATGTCTGTCTGTCTCTCCGTCCGCATGGAACAACTCGGCTCCCTCTGGACGGATTTTCATGAAATTTGATATTTGAGTATTTTTCTAAAATCTGTCAGGAAAGTTCAAGTTTAATTAACATTTGACAAGAATAACGGGTAGTTTACATGAAGACCATTTCATATTTTTAATCATATCTCACTCAATAATTCTTAGGATGAGAAATATTTGTGACAAATGTTGTAGAGAAAATCAAAACACACATCTTTTGTTCCATAAACTTATTTTTTAATAGAAAATCGTGCTGTTTATGAGATAATGTGGAAACATTGTAGAGCCGGACAGGCCACAGATGACAATATAGCGCGTTCTCACTGCAAGCTGGTTACCTAAGGCTACAAACACACATTCCGAATACATAATGCTTATTGCTTTTGCACTACATCAATTGTTGCACCAACGCGCCTCAATGTTACTCTTATGCGTACGTTGCCTGTCTTGTTTAACATTGACTTTTGCTACGGAACTCGTTGCTCTGATGAGGAGTACAGAAACTTCGTTCAGCTCAGCCTCTTTTGACTTCTGGTAATTTTAAACACTCTCTTTGTAGGGAATCAGAATGATTGAATAGAACGTTTTTGGAATAGCAAATTGCCTGTTGGGAAATTGTGCATTGAAAGAAGAGTGCGTAAAATATAGACCTGTGTGAATCTGTAAGTTTCTGGGCCTTCGCGCCCGATCTGGCTCAAATTACAGTCCACTTCGTTATTAAACCATGTGCGACGAGTTTGCTAAATCTGCAGCGTGGCTGAATTAGTTTCAGCCGCTGGAGCTGGAGACAACTAAACCCTATCTATTTACCCTGAAGATGGAGGCAGTACATTCATTCGAAACGTCTGAGCAAATTTATCTCACGTAACCTAATAACCCGGGGATCGCGGTAGCATGGTGGTTAAGGTATTGTGCTACAAATCGGAAGGTCGCTGGTTCGATTCCAGATGGTGTCATTGGAATTTTTCATTGACATAATCCTTCCGATCACACTATGGCCCTGGGGTCGACGCGGCTTCTAACAGAAATGAGTACCAGGGGCATTTCCTGGGGGTAAAGGCGGCCGGTGCCATCCTGGGCCATTGTCACGAAATCTGGGAGCCTTAACTTCCTGGAACCCTCTGGGCACCTCGGGCCTGTAATGGGACTGATATACCTTTTACCTAATAACCCAGCAGACTGTAATTTGATTTCTGAAGGTAGCTACACTGGAGACACACAATATATAAATATGTAGAAAAATAAAATATTTCAGCCATTTGCTTACACTGACAATTTTGTACTCCGGACACCCCCCCAAAATTGACCACATATGATATTTACACACGTTCCTTTTTACTGGCTGCTTTACTGTAATTCGGCACTAATTTGACCTTCGTTAGTTGAAGCTATTCTGGAATCGGAGTACTTTGTCAGTATGGTAACCACATCAAGGAGCTTGGTTCCCTACAGGAACGGACAATGTCTCGTTCCCAGCGCTTGAAGACGAATTCTGGGACCCACTCACTGAGGGTAATCTGGCTGGGGCGTGAAGCTAGTCCCACACCTCATGTAGTGCCGAGTTTAAAAATGCGCGCAGTTACACCTCCAACAACGCCTACGGCTTTCTGGCGTGGTGCTAGGTAAAGCAGAAGGCTAAGCCATGTCTTCTACGTCGAGGTAATAGTCGAGCAATTCGAATGTGGACCGCTGTGAGCAGTTAATATTGCCACTGTCTTGTAAGGCCTTCTTACAGTTGCAGCACCATAAAGCTTCTACAAGCCTGGGACGGAATTCTAAGGAACTCTAATGAAAGTCAGCTAGCCACAGGCAAAGGATTACTGTAATTCATGGCTATGTATCTTGCAGTTCGACACTTTTTCCTTTTCACCCCGTCTGTTAGTCGTCGATATTCTTAAAGTTCACGCAAAATGGAGTTTCTTTCTTTATTTCTTTCTTTCATCCTTTCTTGTGTTCTTGAGCTAGTAAGTACCACTCCACCCCCCATAATTTTAGGGGAAACTGTGGTGGTTGATAGAAGATTTTGCTGCATGTTTATTTTTTGCAAGTAAAAACGGATTTTGTCCAAACTAATGACCTGAACAGAATTTTCTGTCTTCCATTTTGCTATCCAAAGCATAAAGATCAAGAAATATAGAGCTATAATTTTTCCTGTTGTTCTGAATGGGTGTGATGCTTCGTCTTTTACGTTTGGGGAGGAACGTAGACTGAGGATGTCTGATAATAGGGTGATGAGGAAGATATTTGTGCCTAAGAGGGACGAGGCGACAGGGCAGTGAAAAAGCCTACACGAGGATTAGCTTCATGCTCTGTGCTCCTCACCAAATATCGTTGGGGCAATGAAATAAAGAAGAATTTGTGGGGCTAGGCATGTGGCACGTTTGGACGAAAGGAGAGGTGGGGTGGGGAGACCTGAGGGAAGGAACTATTTGAATGATCCAGGCGTGGATGGGAGGACAATATTAAAATGGATCTTGAAGAAATGGGGTGGGTGGGGAAACATTGATTGGATTTTTCTGGCTCAGGATAAGGACAGGTGGTAGGTGCTTGTAAATGAAGTAATGAACCTTCGGGTTCCATAAAATGAGGTAAATTTCTTGACTAGATGAGGACTAACTATCTTCTCCAGTAGCACTCTGCTCCACGGGATTAGTTAATAACTTCAATAACTTGAAAATTTCTGGAGAGACAACCCCCACATCAACCCTTACTACCATTGATACAGTACACTTTATAGAACAACAAGACACAGTAAGCAGTGCTGCCCTTACAGATGGACCCTTGTCAGGAAAGATGGATAGTGCATTGTTTACTCAAGCATGCTTTTCTTTGCCATTCCCCACTGCCATGTACTGCTGTTGTTGCTGTTCATACCTAATAACAACTCTGCTAATATGTACCGTCCTAAAGCCTGGGAACTTCCCTCTTCTGGGATGTTACGAAATGTTGATTAGCCGATAGTTACCGACGTTTCGAGACAACCTCTCAGGCCCATCTTCAAGGTTGCCCTTGAATATGGGACCAATAGGTTGTCTCGAAACGTCGGTAACTATCTAGCAATCAACGCTGCATAAGTTTCCAAGAGAACGAAGATCTCCTTTACACCCGGTGGCTGCCTGAAATCCAACGTTCTGAGGCCTATTGTGAGTAAGTTTTATTGTACATCACATCTAAACCGACAGTTGGACCCAACCAGTCATCTACAAAACTGGTACGGGGGCTCATGCGGAACATATTTGTTTATTTATTGATGTTTATCTAATGATACTATCAGTATCGTAGGCTATATAGCATCTAGTATTATGGTGGTTAGTGGATAGTGCATTGGAAGGGACTTTAAAACAAGATTCTGTGATCCAGAATGTGTTTCTATTTCGCTATTTTCTTGAAGTAACTGAGAGAAACCACGAAAACTCTCTTGTCTCGATTCGCGCGTATCCCACGTTCAAGGTAGAAAGTTTAAAGGCGTCAACCAACGTGTTTGGTCCTCTGGCAAAGAAAGCAGTCGGAGGTAAAGGTAAAGTTAAAAGGTCACATACACCCTAGAAGAGGCTGTGAGGGTCCAGAAGGAGAGTAGAGGTACAGCTGTACTCCATCTTTAACCTCACCGCTAAATCGGGGTGGATGAGCAAAACCACGCCCAAGCAACCGAAGAGTTTATTTTCATATCAATTTCCGCCATACTGCTTCATTGCTTTATGTTCAGGCACGGGGTTTCCTGTAATCTTACCGCTTACATTCTATAGACTGTCTTCTCTAAAACGTCGAGACCGGATCTGGGGTCCAAATAGCCTCCTATTAAACAACTACTGAAGGATTTCCCCTGAGACTAAAGCGACCGGGGCGCGAAGCTGAACACTCTTCACTACCTATTGTCGAGGTTCAGATTAAGTGGAGTTATACCGCTATTCCCGTCATGGCCTGTATGGCTTACGTGGGGACAACTTAACCTTTACCTTCGCATACGAATGTAGGAGTCGGCTGATCCAGTCACGTCAGTGACTTTGTTACGGTCTGGACGAACCAAATCCGGGTTCCGCAGGGACCTGAGTACCGGGTGACGCTTTCTGTCTGGGTAAAGCCACCGTGGCGAAGCTGACCTCTGATCTCCATCTAGGGCCGAGGAGCTATAAATCCACTTCTCTGTATATTTTCATGGCGTGGTGCTGTTTTAAGCAGAGGTAAATATTTACCTTTTTTTTAAGCCACCGGATAAAGTGAGTTGTCATCAGGTGGTTGTAGGGGAAAACGTGTTGGCTGCCAGGGCGCTGTGTGCATGAGATGGCTTATCCTGCTGTATGAAGGGACACACGGGGCATGCGAACCAACAGTAATTAATCTATCAGTACTGACTAAAGGAGCTCTGTCAGTACTTCCGTAAGATTGACTTCTGCCATACTACGAGATTCTTGGAATCAGAGGAATTGGCGAAAGCAGCCCACAAGGAAACTGACCCGTCCAGTCTGTTCATTCACTCATTCTACTGTTCTGTATTCATCATAACTCTAAAAATGTTGCCCTTCCTGTGCCTTATTATGGAACCTAACTTTCTTGACTGAGGGAGAGCGGTTTGCAGTAACAAGTCCAAAAAAAGTCCGGATAATGTGATCCGAATATACGGCGCGGAATCTTACCGTCAAAGTGCTTTTAAATTATCATTCACAATCACACTGTATTTATCCCTTTGCTTATATACAATTCTTTATCAAATGCAAAGGCTGTATTTTGCCCAGTGGGTGATGTAGTATGAACGAAAGTTCGGAAGGAAGATGTAGTAGGGAATTATGGGAATTATGTAGGCGTGTTGAAGGAAATGAGAAGACATATCAAGAAACCTGATATGTGAACTGGACAATTTACAAATAAGAAAGGAGTACCACTAGACCTCTCATTTCCTCTTTCATTTATCTCTTTCTCTCACATCTGGTTTTATTTATGAAACGTGTAATAATGTGTATAAGATAAAATGTTCTCATGGTCGTGAATATAGAGCATGTGCTCTTCTGAGGTGTGTGTATGTGTATGTTTTGTTTGACGGTGCTGTCAGTTGGGTGTGTGAGCTATAGAGCTTTGGTAAATAAAATGTGATAAGCAGCAGCGTTGGAATGATAATGAGAGAGGGAAACCGAACATAAATCCCACATAGATTCATTTTCAGCATGTTGGTAATCAGATTAATTGAGATTTTATTTCCCGCCATTCAGTAGAAAGCTCCGCCTGCATTAAAATGACCAACCATTTAATACCGTGTAGGGAAAAAGAATCGATGTTTGTTACGACAATCATAGTAAATCAGTTGATAGAATGTGGGCGAAACACGGAGTTGGGATCTTTCGTGTTATAACTCCACCACTCCTGGCCACAAAGGGTCATGCCTGTCTCGTAAGCATGGACGGAAACACATATGGAAGAGAGACTAGCCTGACATCTAACCTAAGTTCCATTTGAACGGCAAAACGATGGCAGGGGGGGATATGGCCGGTAATATCCCAGCTTGTATATACTTACAGCGTTTGTTAAATGTCATTGTGATTCAAAGTGCTAAATTACCTGCTCTCTCCCAGTACATGTGTCTTAAATGTAGCTAGATCGTAACGCCGCGTACTTCGATCCTATGCAGTAGCGTGAATGAGGAACCTCTTGTCTCCGTCTTGAATGCAATTAATTCTCACTTTTCGCACAGAACATTTCGGCTCAGAGATGTACTTTGTTGTGTCACAAGGACTATGTTGAGATGGTCGGACATAATTGGATTTTGCTGCAGAAACCTGAAATTAATTTACAATGTCTAGCTTCATCTTCTGGATGCTAACGTTACTTGCTGGTATTATGAAGGGGACTTCAACATTTTTATGTATATTTTGCTCCACATTTTATTCAGAATATATTAAATAATGTACGTCAGCACAACTACTTTATTACACAAGGTAATTACATAGGCTACATGTTTCGACTATTGTTCAGTCATCTTCAGGTCTATTTTGTCAATTGAGTCACAAGATGCTATGCACACATTGGGGTCCCATCGTGTTTACATTCATGGAAATACATAAAAATTAAATCATTTGTCTCAAAGGTGTGACGTGCAAATTGTGTCCGGGAGGCCCCATTTTCAAATCTTGGTGCGGAGTTTAACTATTCCGACGAGGTTTTTCTTGCTTTACCCCCCATCCCTTCAGGCAAATGCTGGGATAATATCTCTAAATTACTGCTTCTTGACATACTCATTCCAGTGAATTACTTCGTTCAGTGTCCCATTGGATTCTAAATTGGCACACAATAAAAATGTCATACATTGGTATAAATCGCACAAACATAAGCAGTCTTTTAGTGAATCGGTCAGTTAGATTGGTATCCGTTATTCCTAACAAGACCTGATTTCTTACATATACTTAATGCTGGTACTCTAGTCTTGAACATTTCGGGATATGTTTGGAAGTTTTCGATGGCAGTTTCAAGAGCATGGCCCGCATTTGCCCGTACGCGAGACGTAGGCAACGCATGCATTTACATTTTCACTTACTCAATGGAGGAGAGTCATTTTTGAGAAGGTAACCGGTTCGCGGCTAGTCAAGAAATTCCCCGCATTTCATGGAATCCAATGTTCATTACGGCGTTTTCAAGAGCCCGTCACCTGTCCCTATCCTGAGGCACACCAATCCATTCCACGCCCCCATCCCACTTCCTTGAAATCCATCTTAATATTATCCTCCCATCTACGCCTGGGTCTTCCAAGTGGTCTCTTTCCCCCCAGGTTTCCCCACCAAATTCCTGTATGCATCTCTTCTCTACCCCATACGTGCTGCATGTCCACCCTTCTCATTCTTCTCGATTTAAAATCCCGGATAATATTTGGTGAAGAGTACATATCATTGAGTTCCTCATTATGCAGTGTTCTCCACTACTCTGTTATCTCTTCCCACTTAGGCCTCAGCGCCCTATTCTCTAACACCGTCAGCCTATGTTCGTCCCTCAATATTAGCAACCAATTTTCATACTCATACAAAACTACAGGCAAAATTATAGTTATGTGTGTCTTAATCTTTATATTGTTGGATAGCAAACTGGAAGACAAAAGATTCTGCGCCGAATGATAAAAGTATTCTCTGACTTAATCTGCTCTTAATTTCTCCCTGAATGGAATTTTTATTCGTTAAGGTGTTTCCAAAATATTTGAACTCTTCCACCCTTTCTAAGGAACTATTATCAGACTATATTGTGACTTCGTCCTGCAATCTGATCTCGAGACCTGACCCTCTACTTAGATTTATCAAAATTTACTTCTAGTCAATTTTCCTTACTAGCAATTACTAAAGCTTCTGTATTTTTCCCTATAGTATGTGGCTTCCGCCCCTGCATTTACTTGAGATTGCTTTAATCATTTAGAGTCTGAAGGTTAGTATATTCATTGCAAGGTTTAACAAACTATGAATTTTTTTTCCACAAATTTGACTATATTTTGCTTAGATTTTTAAAATAAACATCCATTTTTTCCCTATATAAATTTCGTCGATTCGCCTTTGTAATGGATATAATACTTTTTTACGTATATCCAAAGAATTGCACTTTTATGCAAACAAAACATATCCTATGCTCTGTTATTTTATATTTTACATTCGCCTCAATATTTCGGTTTAAATAAGCTATTTTCAGTGCTGTGCTTTTGTTACTCTACATTATATTTTTCTACTGGGAATTAACAAAATTGTAACTGATACATTGCATTCATTGTACGTATATTTATGATCTGTATTTGGGCTGGGCATGTGGCACGTATGGGTGAGGAAAGGGGGTGTATAGGGTCTTGGTGGGGAAACCGGAGGGAGAGAGACTACTGGGGAGACCTGGGCATAGTTGGGTGGATAATATTAGGATGGATCTCCAGCAGGTGGGATGTGGGTATATGGACTGGATTGGGCTGGCCCAGGATAGAGACAGGTGACGAACGCTTGTGAGTGCGGTAATGAACCTTCGGGTTCCGTTTCTTGACTAGCTGCAAACCTGTTAGCTTCTCAAGAAGGACTCTGCACCATGGACTAAGTACGTAAGTAAGTAAATAAGTAAGTGAGTGAGTGTGTGAGTGAGTAAGTAATAAGTAAGTAAGTAATAAATAAGTAAGTAAGTAATAAATAACTGAGTAAGTAATAAGTAAGTAAGTATGTAATAAGTAAGTAAGTAATAAGTAAGTAAGTAATAAGTAAGTAAGTAATAAATAAGTAAGTAAGTAATAAGTAAGTATTTACAACTAATTGCACTTATATGACAAAATATGTTGTATAATTTTATATTTTACATTTCCCTTCCTTTTTCGGTTTACATAAGCATATTTAAGCCACAACACCCAAGGGAATACTATAAAATATTATAATGTAGACTACATTTTTGTCATAAAAGTGCAGTATGTTGAAACTGTGTACAATAAATATGTCTAATATACGGAATAGTCAAATGCGGAATTAGGAAATACACTATTATCTTTTTGAAGCACGACACAATTCCTTAAGTATACTGTAAATCATTTTTATTTCAAAGTAATAACAGGTCCAACTTTTTGGATCTCACTGCTGAGGTAAGACAGTTTGAAAAAAAAAAGTTATTGCAGACCATTCATAGACGAAACTTAAAAACCATAAAGAAATTACCGGGAAGGCCAATATCACAGCAGGTTTGACAGTCCCAATCAAAATATAAGTGGGAGTAGAGTTCAAGATTTATCGTGCGAAACCAAAAAGTTCAAGATATTTAACTTCCTGTAATAAGCTACGAGCTAGCACAGTGCTAACAAATGTGAAGCAGCAGTTCTTCAGTAACTTGCATTCTCCCACTTTGTCTTTCACGTTTTCTTGTTAGAAATTTTCTGTATAGCTTATATTTTGCACCGAATTATTTTATCATCATGATCAGAAAATCCTGAAGAAAAGACAGTGTTCCTTTTCATGAGATTGTCTCAGATAAGGCTCGTTATTAAGGATAAGTGTTCTTGGTCCTTGAAGATGGAGGCTGCAAGCTTTTTCGTAAAGTCGGTGAATTTTACTGCGCTAAGCATCATAGCAACGAATCTCCAATACTTCATATGTAGAATACATGCCATCTCTCGTTGCTTATGGTACCCAGAAATGCTGCTAGGAGCGCTTGGTTGAAGACGAGCACGGTATCTGGTGGTCGTTGTCTGAACTTTCCGGCGAAGCTCTGTTTCAGACCGAATTACTTATTCCCACAATTTGATCCACTTCTTGCTCTGAAATCCGACACGCATTTCAGTCACGTCAAAAAAGTCATTTCCTACCTCTCAGAGAACATACTTCGCCTCAACTAGAAAGATCAGCCACGTAATGTTACACTTGTATGGGGCCCACATAATGTTAGATTTGTATGGGGTATTGTGTTCACTGCGTGAATCACACGAAAGAAATAAAAAGTGTGATAAAATATAGAGGTTGTTAGTTACACAAATTACACTCAAGTGTCCTGCAATAGTCTCTTGTTTTTGAACGTTTTTTATTTTCCTTTCCATACCGTCTGATATTTCAAAGCGCACGAGACAATATCTGCTATTTTTTATTTGAGGTTATGTTAAACTGCCAAGTAATTATTTAGAAAAATCTACAAAAATGCTTGAGTTTATACAGTGCTTCTTATGTTACATGCGCAGAAAGTGACAATAAGGTGCACGCAGACTTAGGGTACATCAAATTAAATTCGTTTCTTCTTACACTTGCCAACACACAGCGGGAGAAAAGAAAATGTGGGTTTTAAAGTTCTTTCAGGAGCTGTACAAGCCTATGTAGTGTGATTGGTATATTGACTAGTTTATGTGATACGCAATCGAAAACTCTAGTCAAATCTTCAGCGGAGGGAAGATATTTCTTTCTTCTCCAAAACGTCCAGCCAAGTTCTCTCTCCCTAGCCTCCTGTTCAGTAAATACTGTGGGTGAAGTAACTGTGGTGTAAACTTACCTCCGTATCGTGTCGAGGTTAGGAAGGAGTGGAACTGTGCCTCCAGTATTCAATATGCCGTAATGGTGTGCACGGAGAAGGATTTATTCTTTTGTTAATTTTTAAATAATTTCTTTTTGGTTTTAAATATCGAAGTGTTATTAGTAGTTATCTTTGGAGTATTCTGTTTAGGAAATTTGATTTATTACTGTATTCAGTTGACTTTTAAATTTTACAATTGTTGAATATTTAAAGAAGTATTTAAAAAAAATTTATGTGGCCCTATTTGTTGAGGTATCGGTAAAGGTGCCCCAGGTGGGAATGCAACCATGATGTCTGTGTCGTCTAACCCGCACAAAACACAGAAAGATATTTTAGCTCTCGCCCATTACTTATAATATGATTATCCCTTCAGGAGAATTTGCAATTAATAAATAGCCGGCACAGAAATTTGGACAAAGTAAAGTTCTGGAATGTAATGAGAGAAATGTGCTTTTGTTCATTGTAGTGCTTCTTTGTGGTCAGTGGAGACGAAAGAATTTCGCTGTTTGTACCGAAAAGGTGAATGCATTCGGAATGGTATATTAGAGTAGCTAACCTGGTGATAAAAATGTTTAGCCTTTTTACAGGGAGTAATTCAGAGAATAAATACAAATATGTATTCAGACTAACGCGTTAGTTTCTTTCCCGGAAAATGCCGAGTATAGGTGAGAGCTTTACGTGAGAATAAGAGAAAATGTTTCCGAAAATAAAAACAGTTTTTTCTTGAGAAGGGGAAAGCCGAGCAGGACTATACAGTAATAAATTAAGGATAATGTGAGTTAGATGTGAATACGTGCAAAGAAAGCGTTTGGAATAAGTGTGCACTACAAACTGGAATGTACCTTCATTACTGTTGCTGGAAAAGTGGCAAGAAAATCATCATAGTTTATCCTAACCTACATTTGTACAAGACAAAGAAGGTAGGTTAACTGGATTGGTCACGTCTTGTTTAGGAACTGCCTTCTAAAACATATCATTAAAGGGAAGATATTAGGGATGGGAAGAAGAGGAAGAAGACGTAAGCAGCTACTGGAAGACTTAAGAAAAAAGAAGGTACTGCAAATTGAAAGATAAAGAACTAGACTGTATTCCCTGGAGAAATCATTTGGAAGAGGCTTTGGACTTCTCGCAAGGCAGAAGACCCAATGAATGCATCCATCTGAACAGACTTTCAATAATTAAAATGGCGCTTGATAAATTAATTGTGTTGTTATATTTTTCGTCAAAATTCACTCATATTAATTCAAATCCTGAAACTCATGACATAGGCTTGTGGTATCTAATGTTGAAATGTGTATTGCTATTTTTTAATGAAAAAGAGCTAAACTGGAGGAACCAAATTATAGAACACAAATATTTTATAAATGTTTATAACAATCAGCTGGAATTTATTGGCGGTGCATGTAGCACGTATGACGCAGAAGAGAGGAGCATACAGGGCTTTCGTGGGGAAACAACTTGGAAAATCTGGACGAGGATCAGGCGATAAGATTAAAATGAATATTAAAAGAATGGGATGGGTGGGGGGGATTGCTTGGAGTAGACTGATGTGGTGCAGCACAGGGACAGGTGGCGGGCTCTCGTGAAGGCGAAAATGAACCTTCGCATTCCGTAAAATGCGGAAATTTCCGGCCTGTCTGGATATTTCTTAGTTTCTCAAGAACGACCGTGCTCCATGAAGTTAGGTAATTATGTAGATGCTAATAATCGGCTTGTCAAGAACCCTTGCGCCTTTATAGAACAGTTTGCTATGTATCCATAGATGTTTCCCCATGGGTACAATCCTGAGCCAGAGGAACCCAGTCCACTGCCTCATACCCTGCGCGTTTTGGCTGGATTAATGCTACCCGATTATTATACTTCGGTCTTCAACACTGTATCTCCCTTTCACATTTTACAATCAACACTGTGAGAGTTCTTACCATGTTCCCCGGCTTGTGACGTAATGAGAAGAAATATTACCTTCGGACTGATAAAACCTCTGTTACTGCAGCGCGCCAAGTTAATTAGTGACCAGTTTTCCTCGGCAGATTTCCGATCTTGGTGGCCGCGCAGTCTAGGGCGTGGGTCTGCGTCGCTTTCTGGGATTGTGGGTTCGAATACCACCGGGACATGGATGTGTGTCTGTTGTTAGTGTTGTGTTTTGTCAGGTAGAAGTCTCTGCGACGGGCTGATCACTCGTCCAGAGGAGTCCTACCGACTATGGTGCGTCGTTGTGTGTGATCTAGAAACCTCAAGAATGAGGAAGCCATGGCCCACTTTGGGCCCACGGCGCCATAGGAGAAAAAAAATTCTTCAGTAAATTTCAATGAAATAGAAAACTAACAATACAGCAGGCAAAGACGCTCACTTCTACATATTCTCTATCCATAACCTAGTTACCGTTCAGAGTGTTATAACGCAAGCAGAAGGAAAGCGCCGTTAATTAAACAAAAGATGAAAAAGGAGTTTCGATAATATTTCACGAAATTTAATTTCCTCCATTTTTTTTCTTGGCGCATCAGCCCCTAGTGGGCCTAGGCCTCCTCATGTTTGAGGCTTCACGATCACACTCAGACACACCACACTCCGTAGGACTCCTCTGGACGAGTGATCAGTCCGACGTAGAGACTTCTACCTGACAAGACACAACACTCACAAGAGACAGACATCCTTGACCCCAACGGGATTCAAACACGCAATGTCAGCAAGCGAGCGGCCGCAGACCCACGTCTTACCGGGATCGGCAAATTTCCTCTGTAATTTTCCATTTTCGTAGGAGTTTAATTTAACGAGTATAAATTTTCTTTTAGACAAGGTAGAGGACGCCTGCGCTGTGGGCCGGGCGGTCTTGACGGGATAAGCGTCCGACTGTCCCGCCTGATTTCTAGAAAGACGCGCCGGTTATTAGTTAGAAAGAGAGTCAAGGTACAAGGCAGACAGGTTATTGTAGGTTGAATGGGTGTGTGCCGGTACTACGCGTGTTGCTGTAAGCGTGATGTGGAACTAATCCCCAAGTCAAACACCGTTGACACGTGCTCAGCGCGGGGTCGGTAATGAAGCGGTGGATGTTGTCGAAAAATGGCCAAGTTTAACGTTGTCGTGCGGAGATAACTGTAGGACCCTTCTTGTTGTGGTTGGTATGGTTACACCGCGACGTATCAGCGGTCATTAAAACCTGGATAGTTATCCAGGTGGCATGAATTCACTTGTCCACACGAAACCTACATTTGCGCAAAATATCTGTCACTGACCAGATCCTAAATCAGCTGAACCGTCTGTATACATTGTTATATTATTTATTTATACTGTATACACTTTAACGTTCACACTTATGTAGTAAACCAACAAGTGCTCGCTGATAAACTGTTGTATCCTAAGACGATGGTGGGTTGGGAACGTAGAATGTAGACCGAGAGAGAAGTCTTTGAGTGCGTTGGAACACTTAAGAATTGAAATTCAAGTCCCCAGAAACTTGCGATGATGTGTAAATATATTCTTGATTTATTGGCTGAAGATGTGATGTTTAGAGTTGTTCTGAATAGATGCTTGTAATATACAAATTGTTGTTATAGAAATGTCGATTCCAGTAGTAAGCGGCAGAGTTTCTGGTAGCAACTGATGTAGACTAAATCCCCCGAATATTCCTCGGTAAGATTTTTTATAAGACGAATTAGGGCGTTGGTTTCCACGTGATAGTGCATTGAACTGGAAGCTTCTAAGCATTAAAATCATGAAACAGTCACGTGATATACAGAAATCAGAGTACAATTTTGAGTCTTCTGGGTACGACAATTGCGTTAGCCAAGCTGGAGTTTGGATGACATTTAGTGTCCTGGTTGGTTTATGACAATGATTCTTGACATTGATGACCCCGACTTCCTGTCGTGTCGACATTTCTCTATCGAGCAACAAGTATTCTATAATTTTAACTTACTGCCTTACAGTTACTGAATACAAATATATGCCTTATAAATGAAATACCATCTTACCTGATAGTCGTAAGACGGTAGTATACGACAAAACTATGCTTTATCATGTATTAATGCTGTACATATATATGTAATTTTACATTATCATTTACATAAAATCATTATAATGATTATAATCATACGTAAGTATATATATGGTCGCAAAAGCGACCGAAATATTTATTTGAAAAAAAAGTTAATTTCAGTACGTGATAAAGCATAGCTTATGAGTGTTTATTTGTTGGTTTGCTAGGTAAGTATAAATATTTCTTCACGCACGGATATGGAACATATACAAATTTTAATTTCTATCACTTTTCCTTAGTTTTCACATTTCAGATGCGCATGCGCACCGGCCATTCCACCACCATTGCTCTCTACCATGCCACAAATTTTTCGTCGTAGATAACTTCGATGTAAATGCTTGCTATCATTCGGTGCAGAATCTTTTGTCTTCCAGGTTGCTGTCCAGGAAATTAAAGATTAAGATATATAGAACTATAATCTTGCCGGTTGTTTTGTATGGGTGTGAAGCTTGGTC
>Ga0123354_10009317_pt1 | contig 15019 bp, 8 predicted proteins | sample TergutLab28metaG_2_FD_97872 | JGI IMG/M metagenome (GOLD analysis project Ga0123354, IMG submission 97872) | Labiotermes labralis P4 segment gut microbial communities from Petit-Saut dam, French Guiana - Lab288 P4 | ecosystem: Host-associated > Arthropoda: Insects > Digestive system > Gut ...
AACTTTTTTAAAAACTAAATAGGCGGTTTTGTGGCGAAAGCACTTTTTAAAAAATGTGTATTTTTTATCCGGGGTTTCCCCGCGAAAAAAATTGCCTTTTTTTTGGGCCCCCCCCCCCCCCCCCCCCCCAGTGGGCCAGGGCCTCCTCATTCACGAGGTTTCTAGATCACACTCAGCGACGCACCACAGTCGGTAGGACTCCTCTGGACGAGAGATTAGCTCGTGGCAGAGACCTCTGAAAACATACAACAGACATCCATCCATGCCCCCGGTGGAATTCGAACCCCACAGTCTCAGCAGGGAAGCGGCCGCAGAGCTACGCCTTAGACCCCCGGTCACTGGGATCGGCAAATAACGAACCTTACTTATGTAATATGTGATGTCGGTTATGTAGGGCGTGAACCTTATTAAGTATCGACATTGGCCTTTGTATTAAATGGTATATTTTTTTTGTGGCTCAACAGCCGTACTCGTACCTAGGCCTCCTCATTGCTGAGGTTTTAGATCACACACACACACACACACACCCACCCTGTGTAACTCCTGTGATCGAGTGATCAGTTCGTCGCACAGGCCGCTACCTACACAGCACACAGCAAACACAAGAGATGAACATCCATGCCCTCAGCAGGATTCGAACCCATATCTCAGCAGTCAAGCAGCTTCAGACCTACGCCTTAAACAACATGGCCACCGGGGTTGACAACATAATTCATGTTGTATTTTATGGTAAATATAATTTATAGTAACTTAATACATTGGTGTAACGTTCAAGGTCAAGAGATTACGATTAAAATAACTGACAGTGAATATTCTTCCGCGACTGCAGGTTGCATCATATTTGATTAATATAAACATATGCATATGTCACATATACATACAGTATATGTAATGAGCTAGAGATGTTGCTAGTTTGTGTTGTGACTCGAGCAGACGGTTCTCAGTACCTTTTGGCGCCGGAATTATTTTTTTAATTTTAGCACATCCTGTATATAAAATGTGAATAATACAGCAACCAAATACGTTAGAATTATGAAACAAACTGCATTTTGAAGAGAAAAAAACGGAGAGTGTATACCATATTTAAAATATTCAGTACCTATATTTGTTGAATAAATATATAAAATGAAACTTTAGAGGTTAGCGGTGCGGTACGACCACTATAGTTGACATTAGGCGTCAAAAGGTTAAAGGTTAGCGTTATGTGAGGACGTGAAATGACATTTCACACGGGAACAGTGACGTCACAAATACCGTCTGCCGCGAGTATGTCGAATATCCCACAAGAGCTTGGTGTTTGTGTGCGGGGCTGTAAACCCTTCTTCGTTAGAAGGACTAGCGTGTTACGAGATGTTACTCAGCAGTCATTTATTTACTTATTTATTTATTGTATTTTTAACAGTGTCAGTATCCCACGCTGTTTTGTTGTTGAATTAATGAATTGCAAAGTATGTTAAAGTAAGTGGGTCGTAGCATAATTTCGGGTACCATCCTGCCATTTTGTATGGAGGGCATGAAGAAGAGAACGAAAGAACTTAAGTCGTGATTGCCAATGTCGACCTACGTTCGAAAGGAACATCTTTCAGAAGCGTTACTGCTTGAGCAGGCATCTAGAGCAGCAGGGTGCTAACATGGTGATAAGCCGTCACTTTCCATAAACGGCGGCGAATTGCTACCAGACGAGCGAGAATGTGTTTACTACGTTGGATTAATTATTTCTCTGGTGATATGAAACTGATAGCAGAAGCCCACATAAACATGCGGCAATACGTTTTTAGACAGCAGACGCGAAGATAACAAATTCGTGACCGAATTGTAGCCAGCCAACATTCTCTGAATGTATTGTGCTCTTAATTTCTTTATGCGTGCAGTTTTGATGTTACGATACCTCCCCCATAATATTTGAACTTGTCCCTTTTCCAGAGGATGTCTAAGCAGACTTTATGTTGCGATTTGGAACCGCATTCTGTTGACAAGACCTAAGCGTAGGCGTGACATCGGTATGGAAATTTTGTGCTGCCGTTGAAATGCAGTGTTTCGTGTTTCGTCAGTGTGGATGATTTCGCGTTTTAACGATATAAATGTAAGTCACTGTGATACACGGTTTTGTTAATTGGGCTGTTTCCCGTCCTGTTAAGCGCTCGTCAACACGCAACCTTTCTCGCTTCTCGTGTACCTGTATTCATGTCTTCACTTTCTCATCTCGCTTTTCCTCTAACAGTTAGGGGGACAGGTGGTACGGCCTGCCTTCTCTTCGTGACCAGACTCTCCCAGTTCACATTTCCAGACTGGATTTGTGCAGTCTCACAGAGCAGCCTGCCTTCAATGTCTGCTTTGTAAGTCAGTCGAACATGTTTTGTCATTCTGGGTAGTATTCAGTATACTTTTCAGCCATTCTGTACTTCTCTTCTATCTCTTTCTTTTTATCGAAGTATAACTTCTAATTTTGTGCATATTTTCGCCTAATAACGTTTGAACTGATGAACGGATTTTCACGAAACTTGCTACGAATTCAGTGTGAATTCAAGAGCACCCAAATGCTTGCTACTCAGTTCCGGGTCCCCGATAATTAATACCGACATGACAGTCGTCGAATATGTGAGGTTACATGCACCAAATCGGCGTTTAATGTAATTGCTTTATTGTTAAGGATCGTCTGAAGTCTTCACAGCTTGTTCAGTTTCTTTTGTTTATAGAATTTAAAATAGCCCGCCGGTCGTCGTAAATATATTTCGTATACGTGTCTGTCTGTGCTTATGGAATCATCCGATCTTTAGTAAAATGTCTGCTGCAGATTAAAATGTACCACACCAGGTCTGTACACTTCCCATCCTCGTAACCAACCCTCCTTGTATGTATTTCTTTGCTGTTACCCCGTTTCCTTGGCGTTCCAAGTCGGCGAATGCCAAACGAATTGTCCACCTATATTCTGTCCCAATTGTGTGCCTCCCAGTGGATTAACACAGCAGAATAAGGTAGGTAAAAAGCAGTATAAATTGCAAGATCCCCTATGTAAACCCAAAATTGCTATGATCGACAGTGCGTGGTAGTTGTAGACGATCTTTCGTGTTACGTAAGGTTGATTGATTGATTTGCGATTGGATTCGAGACCTTATGGTCCCGATGCACCTAGGCCTTAGTTGACAGGCCCTTTGTGCCCCATATCGATTTATGGGAGCCCTGTTGCTTTACTAAAGTTCCAGATGGTCCCCCAGACTCGTACTCTTGATGTCCTCTGCCTCCAAGAAAAAGGAGCCCAAATACGCGTGTCTGAGTGAAGCCAAAGCTTCACATGCACAAAGAATGTGGTCCGAGTTTTCAACCTCTGCTGCACACCTCCCACACAGTGGGCTGTCTGACAACCCTATTAGGTGAAGAAGTCAGTCACCTCAGGGTATTATGTCCAGTGAGAAGGCCAGTAACAGCCCTGGATTGTGTCCTGTTAAAGGACAGAAACCTAGCCTTGGCACCCAGACAGGGTCCCGAAATTAGTTCTCGAGCCTGTCTTTGGGTGTCAGCAAGACCTCGTGTTACATCCGATTACAAGTACCTAATTATTTCTTCCGTCTCCAGTTTTCTTCCTTCTGTTACTGGAATCAGAGCCACGTTTTATCTGTCAGTGCTTACCACTTACAGTGGGAGTTTATCCACGTGCACATTAGCATTATACGATGCTGCTCTGTAAGTAGACGCGCTTGTAGGGTATAATATACTGTAACTGTCTGTACTGATAACTGGTCTTCCGGATAGCGGAGAACGGTTCATTGCAGTCAGTGGGTCAGGAATGTGGCAGTTAGGCCGAGAGGGAGGAGGGGTCACGAATTACCGTGCCACATCGCGTGGCGTTGGACGGACCCTGAGGAGGGCGGTACATGTAGCATGCAGAGGGGAGATGAGAATTGAATTCACGGTTTTAATCGGAGGAAACCACCTAAGAGACTGACCTGGACATAGACAGGAGGATAATATTAAAAATATCTTCAAACAAGGCAGGCAATGAACTATTAACGTCACACTGAGGCGCGTTCTTGCAGCTATTGTTGTAGTATAAAAGCAATAAATATTACATATTCTGAGTGTGTTTCTGTAGCCTTAGGTATCCAGCATGCAATGCGCATGCGCCGTATTGTCATCCGTGGCCTACCCAGCTCGACAATATTTTTTTTTTCACTTTATCTCATAAGCGGCACGATTTTCGGAAAAAAAAAGTTACTGAACGTAAATTGTGTGTTTTGATTTTACTCTACATCTTTTTCAGTCATAATATGTAGAGAAAATCACAACACGCATTTTATGGTCAGTAACGTTTTTTTTTTAATTTCTTCGAAAATCGTTCCGTGTATGAGCTAATGTGGAAAAATAGTGTAGAGCCGGACAGGCCACATGCCAATATGTAGCATGCGCATTTCACGCTAGGCACCTAAGTCTACAAACACACACTCAGAATATGTAATGCTACTTGCTTTTCTACCGCAACATTGATTGCACGAACGCGCCTGACTGTTACGTTATACGTTCATGGCCTGTCTTGTTTTCCTCGCACCAAGGATGAGGTAGCATTAAATGTCTGGCCACGGTGAAGGAGCCTCGTACGGGGTTTGGACCCTGGTCGGTTTACCAGCTATCTTGATGCAGTGTTTTCACGATATTCTCCGGTCTTTCCGGGCGCATACTGGATCATTGTCCAGGACCGCTTGTTAGAGTGCTGCATGCTGCTCATTCATTATCACCTATCCATCGGCGCGTATAATTATTGCTGATTCAGAATTCAAATTCTGATGTATTTAGTTGTTTTTCAGTGTACATCCATTATTTTTAACATCAATGGCTAAGAGAGACCTAAAGCAATTAGTATCTTTTGTCAAGGTTTGTATACATATGTATATGTATATATGAATTTCTGTTTACTCTTCCTCTTTTAATTTAATCTGGATCTTTTACCGTTTTTGTCACTTCGTTTTCCTATATGTATTTTATGAAAAAAGTACCTAATTTTTTAAGTCTGTTTTTATTACGGCTGTTTATGTCCTTGTATGCTATTTCTTCATTTGTGTGTAACGATTTGTAATCCAGTAATTGTTCTTGCCACCTCTGTGTCTCTTTACATTACGGTACCACACCCTCATCTTTGTTACGTAGGGGGCATCCTCCCTTTTCTGCGTCTCTGCTTGCACGTCGTAGTTTCGGTAATCCCAGTGTAGTCATGCTAATCCAGTTCTTTCACTCAAATTACGATCTTTGCTGATGCTGAAGTTCCCTTAACTGAAGGCAGAGTGTACAAATACTGGGCGCCAAGTCGCCATGGCGACTGGATTTTGTACTGTGGCGCCTAATTTTCGTCTTTACTCAGTACGGAACTTTATTCATATATCGCCCTCCTGGCGCCTATAGTTTTGAGGTTGTTCCTAGATTTTTGGAAAAGTTTTGCTGCCCTGACCTGAGAATCGATCCATCGTCCGGTACTTTTGCCAGTTTAAGTAGTTTTTCATCACGTATTGCCCCATCAGAATATGAAATCGCTGTGGGCAGTCGTTTTGCACATTTTCGACGTGTATGGAACTGCATTTGCAAAGGGACAGCACGTAGACTAGTCTCGGGCTAGAGGCCCGCGCACCGCAGGTCAGATGTCTGTATGTAGAGGAAGCTCCTGAGAGATATTTGGGCTTTAAATTATGTTTTTATGCTTATTTTATCCTGTATCAAAATTATTCTACATATGTGCTGTTTTTTTTACTAAAACATTGCCTTAGTTTGATTGATTGGCTTTCTAAATTCGCCTCTACAGGCTAGGCCAAGGCTAGAAACCGGACCCCAAAGAATCGACTTATCGGCATTCCCGACATAATATTCCCTCTCCTCCCTTCCCTCTCAACCAAACCCGTTAGACATCACTCTAAAACATTACCGCAAATATCAGATGTGGAACAAATTATGTGACGCGTTGGCATCGAATATAGAGGGCCGCTCGGAAAATAAATTGACGTGGCACATAATTTTGTAACTGAATAACCTACTGTGTTAGTAATTATATCTGACCTGCCCTCGGATTTGGGACGCTGCTGTTATCTTCTGAACGAAATGTATGCGTCACCTTCCGGCCGAAGCTGCTGAAGCAATTGATGGATGAAATGAAACTTTGAACTGAAGTCGTCAACATCGCATGTGGCAACTGTGTTCTCTGAAGTGGGAGACACCTCCTTTCTTCTGACCAGGAACCTCGATTAGTTAAAAAGAGTTTGGGGAAGGAAGTACATTTCTGCTTCTACTGTTCCGGAACGTTTATCAGAGATTTTAAAGCGCATAAGCTTTGAAGGCCATCCCACACCTACGATTTATTGCTGAAAGTAAGTGTTAACTAGATATCAGGAAAGTTTGCTCACTGAATTATGCACAGTGTCTCTGGCACAAGTCTGTGATAACTGGATAACAGACTGTGACGTAAGAGGTGCCTTAATTTTGCACTTATGCAGATAGTGCCGATTGTAGTATGGCCTTCAAGTGGCACTTTGGTATCTAATGATACTGGAATGACAGACACGCTTTCCATGTCACATTATATCGATAAAATATACAGAAACTCTTCAGAGGCTGGCTGTTTCTTATCCGTGCGTACACAGATACTGCCTGTCCATAATGTGGATAGATGTTGGATAACGACGTTTCGGTGGCCATATTTCTTAGTTTTGGTACGCAGGTCGAGCCAGCTCTTACACTGTTCAAGAATGTAGTGACGCGGCCTGGCGTACACTGTTTCAAGTTACGCAATTTCTGTAAAAAGGTAAAAAATTGAAATAACATATGTGAAATGTGCGCTGAATTATTCCTGGCGGGTATGAAAGTGCATTGAGACGAAGGTGGCAGAAGAATACTGCTGGACGATAACACAGGCGGAGAAGCGGTCATGCTGTGGCCGATCAGGTTCCAGTGTGCTGAAGTTTGGATTTCAGCTGGACTCCCTTGTGTATTTTACAGTATGTATACTGAAGTCCGACTTGTTCCGGGTCTTCCGGAACGTAATTACTGGGTAAGTACAGGAGTGTCTGTACTCGTTACGGAACCTAGCTTTGGTCATCATATGGAGAAAGAGGCAGCTTGTCCATTGCCTGTGTTAGAAAATGTAAGATTGCGTTTTGGAGATTTGGGGGTTTGCTTTCGTACGGAAATGGTCCTGTCAGTGAAATCATATGGTCCTGCGATGTTTCGGAAAATGGGGTTCTTCGTCTGCATACGGGGACAGAGCAAGTTTTCTGATTTTGTGGGTAACCGTGTAAACCGATTCAACTTTTCGGAAGCTAACACTTCTGCGACTTGTTGCATGCACTGTGTGGGTAAGCATCGAATAACAGGGACGTTTACAGTTTCGTTGGAATTCGAAGGAAATGCCTTCGAGTCGTGGGAAGTTTTTGAATAAGGCAGAGGACCAACTGCTGCGCCGAGACGAACGTACGGTCTGAGTGTTTTCGTCGTTGATAATAGTCGAAATAGCGTGATTGTAAAGTGGGCTGAGGGGCGGAAGACCGAGATTGTTTTATTTGCTTTTACATAATGATAATGATAAATGTTATGCAGCCAAACAGCTAACAGCACACACTGCAGCGATCTGCGTCTCTACAGTCGTGTATAAAATGCAGCGTGGACGTTCCCAGGCTGTCACGACGGATTTTGCTCAGATTCTCGGTTATGACACCGTTTACGAAAACGAGTTTGTTCCGACGTTTCGGAGTAGCATGATGCTCCAATATTCAGGGTGAATTAACTTCAGTTGGATGCCGAAGTGACTGGGAGAAGGAAATGTGTGGCTTACGAAGGAAGGTTCAAGGATTGTGGACAATCAGTGTCCCAAACAGGGTAGAGGGTATACTGCTATATAGCAAGAGTTACTTTAACCCGTTTCTGCAGTCCATTCATTCTACCCTTCCTGTAGCTCTGCCTGGTCACAGTTCTTGCGGACGTCCCACATAGTACGCATGTTTGTTCTTCCTAATATTTCAGTATCCTCATGAAACTACGAGTAATTCAGTCATCCTGAAGGTTGTGGCGGCACGTTCCTCCGCACTGTCGGAACAAGCAACGCGATGTAATAGCCCAGAAGAGCATAATTACAGTGCAGCGTGTTTGGTATGTACGTACCATTAACGCATGCAGGCCGACGTCAAACGCCGGTTTCCCCGTCGCGTGACAGCGTTTCCTGAAGCCTATGCGCGCGAGTGGCGGATTATACCATAAAGTGCCAATACATTGTGTTGGTCTTTCGAGTTTTTATATAGTGTAAATTGGTAAGTGAGCGTCGTAGTTTCGGAGGAACGTACTGCCACCATCTGCACTGAACCTTGAAGATGAGGGCAGTGTGTTCTGTCGGAACTTCGTTATCCGTCTGCTAGACTGCACGCTGTCACAATATAAATTAACATAAATATCATTCAGGGCACCCACAAAACGATTAGTCTGTATGTTCCCCCAAAGCGCTCGTACGCGATGTCGTTCCCCGGATATTCGCCGACACGAGCACTTCAGACATGAAGTCTGATGTTGCACATTCTGAATTGTAATGCATAATACAAGATATTGGCCGGTCCCAGTGGCCGTTCGGTCTAAGGCATAGGTTTGCGGCCGCTCGCCTACTGAGATTGTGGATTCGAATACCACGGGAGTCATGGAAGTCAGTCTTTTGTGAGTGTTGTGTGTTGTCAGGTAGAGGTCTCTGGGACGAGCTGATCACTCGTCTAGAGAGGTCCAACCGACTCTGGAGCATCGTTGTGCGTGATCTACGAGAAACCTCGTGAATGAGGAGGCCCTGACCCACTGGAGGTTGTCGTGCCAAAAACAAACAAGCGATACAAGATATTAGTACAAATGAAGAACGTCGAGTATATGAAGAATAAGAATCACGTAGTTTTTGGATAAAAACCTTCACGTGACTTGGTTCGCCATGCTGCTTGAGCGATAGATATGCACTTGTGCTGTAACGTGGAACAGGTTGAGGAGTAACAGTTTGCTTACAAGGTGAGTGAGACCTTCATAAATACTGCGTCTTCTGGAACTCGAAATCCTTTTAACGTCCATATAGGTACTTTAGACTGAACAAATATATATTCATCCATTCTTATCGCTACGTCCAGACGCACAGCCTTGCGGCAGATGAGAGGAATATCGCAAAGTTATACAACACCTGTAATTTACTCTGTCTCTCGTTACCCCATCCCTCGTACTTAAGGGACAAGTTTTTGCTTTCAGAAGTAATTTGTGGCTCCTTGTTAAGAGTCTGAGCGTTGATTTTAAAACGTTTATTATGTTCGGTTCACAAGGGTAGTAAACGTTTTTAGGAACAATGTCTCTTCAGTCACTGAGTGACGTGTTCATAACTAATAGGTGTCACTCTTTTGGGAATTGGTAAATATAAGGATAAACAAATAGCGCTTGTACACCGTCAAACACGACTTTTATTTGTTGGTTGGGGGCACTGCGCCATAAAACGGGAGGTTCCGTGTTCATTTACCGCTAAGTTACCAGGAAATTTTCAAGTGATATCCTTCTGGCCACATTCAGTAGCCCTGGGGTCCACTCAGCCTCCATCAGAAATGAGTACAAAGGAATATCCTATGGGGTAAAGTGCGGTCGGAGCGTGGAGCTTACAACTGTGCCTTCCTCGTTCTGCCGAATGTGAAACTAAAGATGGAAGCCCAGCATTCCATCCCCGCTGAGTCTGCATGACTTGTTATCGGGAAGCTGTGCTTTACCTAGATTTTTCTTTATATGATACTAGTAATGTTGATGTGCTGAAGCATCATGGTTGCAAAGTTCCACGTAATCTTTAAGCTCGGAATTTAACAGATAAACGCCTTCGTGCACTGCTCTGCTGTATGCGAGTGTTCGTATATACCATTCCGATCATTAACTCTTTAAATGCCAGCATTAACTGATTTTTTATTTGTATTGGAGGCTGTGTGTAGTATGCGTGGTACTGACTGCATCTTTAAATATAATTTTGGGTTGGTAGCAGGCGAAAGCTGGAAACCTTCAAAGAGGCAGCACTGTTCGGATATCTGCGAAAGAGTGGATGGAAAACTTCTTTTACGTTGTTTTCTTCGTCAAGAGGTTAAGAAGTCGGCCATTATCTGAAGAGTGCCATACCGGTGCTGTTGACGTGTTGCTGGCCTTTAGACATGAATGTATGTATGTGATTTTATGAAATGCTTGGAACCCACAGTCGCCAGTCGACTGAGATTCGGCTGCCTGTAAATTGAGCGCATATTAAATATATACCTTATTCCCACGCTTGCCATTCAATTGTTTACCGTGAAATATTCTACTCTTCCACGTCTCAACTAACACTTACTACAGTTTCTGGTACTGTATTTTCTGTTCTCTAACACAGCGTTTGGTTTGAATCCAGCAGTTTTATGTCACATTTATTATTATTGTTATTTCTGGTTCACATATTTTGACGGTCGTTTTGCGTGACTGTGGAGAAAGTTGCAGACTTCGGCTCCTCACCAAATTTTCAGGTGGTTTAATTAAGGAGGATGAAATGGGCGCGGCATGTGGCACCTGTGTAGGAGATGAAAAATACATACCGGGTGTTGGTAGGGAGACCTGGAGGAAGGAGAAAACTTGGTAGATGTAGACGTAGATGGGAGGATAATATTAAAAGGGATCTCAAAGAACTGGGATGGCAGGGAGTTTGCTGGGTCTATCTGGCTCAAGATAGAGGCAGGTGGCATGTAGTTATGAACGCCGTAACGCATTTCGATGTGCCATAAACTGTGGAGAAGTTCTTAGGTAGCTGAGAAACTATTATATTTTCAGGATTAACTCTGCTTCGTGGATTTGGTTACACTGTCGAGTCATTCTTTACGTCCTACGTCTTTATGTATGATAGGAATTGTTTTCTGATCTCTAAATGCGTGAATGCCAATCCCGATGGCCTTGCGGTCTAAGGCCATCGGGATGCAGCGGCTTAATAGCTGGGATCGCGAGTTAGAATCCCGCTGAGGGCATGGATGTTCGTCTGTTGTGTATCTTTTGTGTTGTGCAGGTGGCGGCCTCTGCAACGAACTGATAACTCATTCAGAGAAGTCCTGCCGTGTGTGTGTGTGTGTGTGTTTTTTTTTTTTGCATGTAATCTAGAAACCTCAAAGTGAGGCATCTTAGGACCGTGTTGGGCTGTTGCGCCGCCGAAAAAGATATGTGTGATTTGTAATTGTCCTTTCCTTGGCGTCTACCAACCAACGTGGCCCCTTGTTTCCGGTGCGTTTCACTCTTCTGCGCGTAGGGCCTGTATGGACCTGATTTTAGGCGCTTTCGCGAAATTTTAAAAAAACATCTGTTGGCTTCATCATGTCCGTCGATTCGTCCATCCATCTGTCCGTCGGCGTGGAACAGCTCGACTCCCACTGGACCGATTTTCATGAATTTGATATTTGATGGTTTTTCGAAAATCTGTCGAGACATTTTTATTAAACTCCGAGAAGAATAACGGATACTTTACATGAAGACCAATATACATTAGTGGTAACATCTCGCTCAGTTCTTTTTAGAACGAGAAATGTTTCGGATAAAAATTGTTGAGAAAAAACACTCATTTCGTGATCAATAACTTTTTCCCCGAAAATCCTACCGTTTATGAGATAATGTGGGTGACAGTCGAATACGACGCGTGCGCTTTGCTTGCAGGATAACCAATGTTACAAACACATACTCAGAATATGTAATACTTTTTCCCTACTGCACCAGTGGTTACTCGAACGCGCCTCAGTGTTTCGTTAATACGTACATTGCCTGTCTTGTATGTGCGTATGAGATCTCAGGTTCTGGCTGTGGTGTCCGCCTCCTGATGCTGTAACTTGAAGATTGATGCACAAGGTTTCTGCGTAACATTAGTATTTTCACCAAACATGGCGGAGAAACGTGATCTGACTGATATGTAATTTTGAGATTTGAATATTTTGTTTTATCCCTTCGGCCTACAGAGAAGAATAACCGCTCTCACTGAAATGGGCACACACATAGTAAATCAACGTCTTTGTGGACGAGATATGAGCTGACTTATTCCCTGTAATTTGAGGTAGTTTTTAATTCTTTGCCCACGTTTTTCTCATATATGCTGAAAATAAAGAACCCAAAATTTACCTGTATGCATTGCGAACTTTTTCTGCAGGCTCCTACTATTTAATTCTTGTAACTGTGTGCATATAAAATTCATATTTAATGAACTTAATAAGCAGCACGGAACCAGAGCCAATCCTGAGGCGGTTAATGGCCTAGCCGACCTCTCAAGGCGAAGGCCTGGGTTCAGTCCCAGACCAGCCCATATGGGATTTGTGACAGACAAATTAGGACTGGGACAGGTTTTTCTCCGAGTGTTTCGGCTTTCCACCACCGCTCCACGTTCTTTTATCTGTCTTAGGCGCTATATAATCTTACTGGTTGATAGCATCGTTAAACAACACGAAATAAGTAAATGCTGTTACACGTCAGTAACATTCCATGTTAAACAGTCTGCAGATGTAGAGAGCCCTTTGTTGCCTAGACCGTATCTGATACGCATGACCGACAGACATGTATTCACACACACACACACACACATATATATGCATACATACATGCATAAACACATACCCTACACACGTACATACATTCATACACACACATATACTCGTACACACGGGAAGCCAGAAAAGACTCTCGCTCTGGTTCCGAGGGCCACCCGTGACACACAGCCTCGTAACTGTGAGAGACTGATATTGACTGTCGGAAATACGAACACGTAAATGTTGTACTGGGTGGCAGCGAAGTTTGGTCTGTGGTTGAATGAAAGGCACTCTTACTTTTATACTGGCCAACCCAGCGCCTCGGACTTGTGTTAGTGTTTTTTAACTAATTAACGATACTTTATAAACTACATAGGATATTCAAGGTCGAGTGATACTTCGTTGTTGCATGATGAATGGTAAAGACTTGGAAAGAAGCAGCTGTTGCTTGTTTTTTAAAATGTGTCAGCATTTTATTTGAGGAACGGCAGAACACAAGTCGGTCCTCGAGACGAATTTCATGCCCGAGAACTACCGATCACGTAGACACAACGATAACCACTATATCGTGACATTCGGTGATATTGCATAACCCCTACATGTTTCTTTGTTTTCTGTTTTATTTCTTCTCTTTATTTATATTCTTTTCCTTACAACAGGGTTTTCCAGTTCACTGTCAGAATGTCTAAAGTCAGGAATCCATTTCCGTACCTCGCGGATGTGTGACGTCCTTACGCTGATTCAGGAACTGACTAATATCCTGCCTTTTGGTTACACAAAACTCGAATATTGTACGGCATGCATATGGTACATATTTAGCGTCCCGAAACGTGATGTGCTGCGGAGTTTCGATTGAATTCTAGTACTTTTATAAGTCTCTTCAGCCGCCAAGAGTTGAATGAGGCAGAGGTTGCAGGTGGGTAGATTTTGTTTTTGTTTATTATTTCCACGTGACTTGTGACTATAAAATACGAAAAGTGAGAAGGTAGTAGGCATTTTCTGTTCTGTTACGACATCCACTGTATAAACAGATATGAAAGACATTGAAGAATATTGTACTGCATGAACTCTATGTGTTCCTTGTCCGTACATTAAAGAATATTTTATACTCGTATGATTAACCGACGAATGCCAATTTATAAATATGAATCACGTATTATTATCCTGCGGCAATATGTTTCGGTCACTCCTGTGGCCATCATAAGGGTGTATTAAATAATAAAAAACTAATAACAAGCATGCAATCATTATACAAATAATTGTATAAAAATGTATGATCAAGCCACTTCATTTTACACTTTATTGTTATATAACGCTCCTTGTGGTCATAATATATCAAATTATATTATTACCATACGGAGCACTGTGGAATAATAAAGTGTAACATGAAGTGGCGTGATCATCCTTTTTTTTTTATATATATATATATAGCATTCTTGTTGTAAGATACCCTTACGATGGTCAAAGGAGCGACCGAAACATTTTGGGGAAGGATAATATTATGTGATTAGGCGTACTTATAAATGTGCATTTGTCCGCTTATCGTATAAGTACAAAATACTGTACTCCATTTTTTTGCAGTTGAAAATAAATTGCTTTGTCAATAGAATTCTTGCGTTTATAGCTTTTAAAATTTGTCTGATATAATTTTTTTGAGTGTCTGGTATAATTGGTGTGATTGTGTGTATCGCTGCGGTAGTGACTAAACATCAAATTAAGCATTTAACTCTCGTCCAGGACACCATCCTTCCTGACTTCTGTCAGTTCTTGCAGCTGAGTAGCTACCGCTCGTTTTGCAGTCACCAATTCACCGTCCATAGTAGTCCCTGCATATCATTTCACGGTCGTTAGCCATTTTGATGTCTTAGAGACGTCGACCCGTCCGGTCGATGTTAGCAACTTTGGCGGTCGTAAAACGCCACCGGGTGAAAGCTGAAATAGTTCATTTCTGGCACGTACAGAATACGCAGTCAACGTTTTGTTCGGGCTTTGTGTGATAAACTTCAGCTTTCTCTTTCTAAATCTACGAATTAAATTTACATATAAAGATTGGTTCACCGGTACGGCTGTTCTCTTTTGGGTTGTTCAGTAGATATTTGCCCCCAAAGTTGGACAGAACGAGAGATATCCCGAGTTTCTGTTCGTGTTGCATCAGTTTTGGGGATAGGACATTCATCCGTACGTGCGTATCAGGTCACCGAAGCTGATAAATTTGCTATTTGGTATCACACCGCAAAACAACGAGACCGACGTAAATAATCTACTGATCGTAGTTTATACTTTGAAGTTTTATATTAAATGTATTTTTTTAATCAGAAAAGATATGTTTCTTGTCGCAGTGACCGTGCTGACGTCCTTAGGCTCCTTTGGATACTGCTGTGGCCATATATAGCAGGGTTTTATGTCGGCGTGTTTTGTGTTGGCTGAGCCCTTACCGGGGGGGGGGGGGGGGCAAAAGTTTTGCCCCCCTTGCCCGGGGCTCCCAAAGG
>Ga0123354_10009318_pt1 | contig 15018 bp, 12 predicted proteins | sample TergutLab28metaG_2_FD_97872 | JGI IMG/M metagenome (GOLD analysis project Ga0123354, IMG submission 97872) | Labiotermes labralis P4 segment gut microbial communities from Petit-Saut dam, French Guiana - Lab288 P4 | ecosystem: Host-associated > Arthropoda: Insects > Digestive system > Gut ...
GGGAAAAACACCTCATCAGGCATTATAGATATTGCACTTGTACAGAGTTTAATCCGTGACAATGAAGTGAATGATATTGTGAAAAACTACGGTATGGTAATTGTGGACGAATGTCATCATGTTCCTTCCGTCAATTACGAAAAAGTACTTAGCGCGGTCAATGCTCAATATGTCTATGGTTTGACGGCGACCCCTACCCGTCAAGATGGACAACATCCTATAACTTTCATGCAATGCGGTGCAATACGCTATTTTGTTGATGCGAAATTACAGGCAAGTAAACGGAATTTTGAACATTATCTAATACCTTGTTTTACAGGATTTAAAAAGCCTTTTACGCAAAACGAAGCCGATTGGCACATTACCAAAATATATACTGCCATTGTAGAAGACGAATTTCGTAATCAACAGATTGTTACCGATGTTCTTGAAGTAGTGGAAAATAATCGAACGCCAATTATTCTTACTCAACGCAAGGAACACGTTATGCGATTATCCGAATTGATTAAAAATCAAACAAATACTCACGTCATTACGCTTGTTGGAACAGATTCAACGAAGGTAAAAGCAAAAATGATGGAATCGTTGGCGAACATTCCACGCGAAGAAAAACTGATTATTATCGCCACAGGGAAGTATGTCGGCGAAGGTTTCGATTATCCGCGTTTGGATACCTTGTTTCTTGCGTCGCCGATAGCATGGAAAGGTACTTTAGCACAATATGCAGGACGGTTACATAGGGAATACTCCGGCAAAAAAGATGTAATGATTTACGATTATGTGGATATTCATGTTCCGGTTTTGGAACGAATGTATCACAAGCGGCTTAGCGGTTATGCACAGATAGGCTATAAAACATTATCGGCTCATAATCAGCCGGATAAAATCAGCATGATTTACGATGAAAATAGTTTTGCACCGATAATGAAAAACGATTTTACCGAAGCGAAAAAAGAAATTTTGATTGTCAGCCCTTTCTTACGAAAAAGGCGAGTTGATACAATTCTCGAATGGTTGAAAGAACCATTGCAAGCCGGCATTTCAATTACTGTTGTTACCCGTCCGGCAGAATCATACAAAGAACAGGAACAAATAAAAGAAAGCATCAAATATCTGCAAGCATCTGTTACTGTTGTTCAAAAATCCAATATTCATCAAAAATTTACCCTCATCGACAATCGCCTTGTTTGGTATGGAAGTATTAATCTTTTGAGCTACGGAGGCTCGGAAGAAAGCATTATGCGTTTGGAATCAAGAGAATTGGCGGGAGAATTGGAAGTGCTAATGAAATGAAAATTATTTTGCCTTTTCCGCCTTTGTTTCATCATCAAATCTCTTTTTGTCCCAATAATCACCATTCTTAAAGACAAAATCCCTAATATCAGAGGCTTTGTAATGGATTTTTTGTCCACGCTTAAAAAAAGGCAAAACGCCGGCACTGCGGTAGCGTTGTAAAGTGCGGTCACTTACATTGAGAATCATTTTCAAATTCTTATTGTCCAACAGTTTCTCGTCTTCGCCGAAAATTTCCTTTTCGCCATTCATAGCTTTGAAATATTTGGTAACTTCGCGTAGTTCGCCATACAGCTTTTCCATCCACTTCGTAAAATAATCGTCGCTAGCATACTGGATGTCTAATACTTCTCCCAATCTTTGCTTTATTGATAAAAACTAAAGTAATAACCTTTGGTAATTATAATGATGTTTGGTTGAGTTTCGTATTTAAAGTTAATTTATTTGACACTTATACGTGATATTTAACATTTAAATCGCTTGGGTCGACACGTTTACAAAGAGGTGAGTAGTAACAACTTTAGAGCAACGAAAGAAAAAGCTGAAAATAATTAAATATCTTGTTAAACATACAGAAAATCAACAATTTATGCATGTATTTCTTTTTTATTGTATAAGTTATATAAAATTTTCAGTATTTCTATTTGTTTGATTATTAAAAATTTTCTACATTTGTTGGCTTTATTTCGTATTTCGGTACCTCTGCTTCATAAGAGGTGGAATCGACACAAAATGAAACAACACGGTCAGTATTAAATCAAAAATTATTTAAAAACTTCCGTAAGAAGAAAGAAGTAAAAACAAAAAAACAAAATTTTTATGAATCAAACCAATTTTTTTAGAATCTTTGCACTTTGTGCATTTTTAGTGGTAATGGGAATAAGTTGCTGGGCAACTGTTGAATCCCTACATTTGTTATTACCCACATGGCCAGTTATTTTTTTCTGGGCTATATCTATTATTTTTTTCGTAATTGCTGCTATCGGCTCAAAATTAATTGTTGATAGCTTCAATCAGCGAATTAGAGTTGACAACCGCGGTTGGCAGTTAATCGGCGGCATTGTTTTGTTGCTGATGTTTTGGGTGGTTTTCTTTGTGCCCACCAATACTCACACATTTTTCTATCGCGCCGTTATTAAAGACGTGGCAATACAGGATGTACAATCAACAACAAACAAATTGAGGATGCTATTGGATGACGGGGTTGCCAAAAGTATTATTGATCAAGACAAAGCCGATTTCAGAACCGATATCAACAGCCTTTTTTCCAAATTTGCTGCCGAAGTTAATGATCCATCTAATGCAGGACACAAAGAGCGGGCAGAAAAAGCGCTTATTGACATTGAAGAAAAATTAGGGAAAAAAGTCCAACGTCTTAAATTGGCATCCAATGATTTTAAGGTTAGACAGGATTATGTGCAAGCCATGCGAAAACAGGTAGAAGAAATTACAGAACAGCAAATTAAGAGCATATACGACCAACGGTTGAAGTCTCTGACCAACTACGACAAAAAAACAGTTCAAGATGATATTAATTACTTCGACAAGGTCATCAATGATATTAAGAAAAACCCGAATAGTATGGAACCTACGCCTATCACTGCACATCACTTGTCAGAAGCCTACATTACCATCAATGAGCGTTTCGACATCATTATAAAAGAAATTGAGAAAGATAATATTAAAAGAGCTAAAGATATAAAAGAGCTAAAAATTTTGTCTAATGTATCGGAAACCGAAAGAATGCGTAGCGTAATTGATGTTTGGAAAGATTTTTTTGCAGGCAAACATGCCGGTCGCGGATTTGTATTTTGGATTATTATTGCTGCTTTAATAGATATCGCGGGCTTTATCTTTTTCGATATAGCATTTTCAAAAAGAAATGATTAAAATGAAGATTAATTTTATAAAATAAATAAAAAAATTTAAGTATGGAAGAAAGTAAATATGATTCAATTGTCGAAAGTAGCGAAGTTGAAAAACAGAAAATGGAAGCAGCAAATGATGTTAATAATACTGTTTCTCAAACATTATCTTCACCCGAATCTGATAATAACAGTAATAAAAGATATACTGTAAGAAAAGAAGAAGATCCAAACGATATAACAGTTACAATTTCAGACCCGTCACCTGTAATTCTTTTGTTTGGAGCAATGACTTCAGGCAAAACAATGACTTTGGTACGTCTAACCCGCTGGCTAAAAGATCACGGTTATAAAGTAATGCCTGACCGGAATTTCAGACGCAGTGATGACGCAAATTACGAAGAAATGTGCAATACTTTTGATAACAGTGTCAACAGTGATTATGCAACAGGGGGGACACACGCATTAAACTTTATGCTAGTAAAAGTGATGAACGAATACGGCGAACCATTTTGTCAATTACTGGAAGCGCCTGGCGAGCATTATTTTGACGATACTAAACCTCAAGCGCCCTTTCCTACCTATATAACCAAAATTTGTAACAGTAGCAAACACTTCAAAACCTGGGTTTTTATTGTTGAAAAAGATTGGAAAAGCGATGAAGTGAAACGTAACTATGCAGAAAAAATTAAGGCAATGCAAGCAAAAATTAAACCAAGCGATAGAGTTATTTTTACCTGTCATAAAGCAGACAAGCACGAGGAATTGATAAACGCAGGCACTCCAAACAAGGAACAGTTTTTTAAGGAAATCAAAAATCAATATCCGGGAATTTTTGATAAATATGTGAATAAAAATCCCATAACGAGATTGTGGCGTAAATACAATTTCGACTTTGTAGTGTTTTCAGCAGGGAGTTTTCCGAAATTGAAAGAAAAAAATAGTGGCGGTGCTACGGAAAGATATGAACAAGGCGATGATTCGTATCCTGCAGAATTATGGAAAGCAATTATAAAGACTGTAAAAGGTGGATTTTAATATATAAACCTTAAAAAAATGACAGATTTCAAGTTTTATATTTTTGGCACACCTGATGGTTTTGATTTTTATCAAGGTACATACGAGGAAAAAACCTACTTTCAAATGTTCTACGATGGAAGTACCGAAGATGAAAAACTTAGCATTCGTCGCAGAGATAACGGACAAGTGGTATATTCCTGGCTTTGTTACAACCTAACATCAGGTGCTAACAGAACAGGTGCGTTTTTTGGAATATCTGCGGTATCTGATAAATATTGTACAGATAATAACGAAACAGGACTTTATGGATTGTTTAAACATATCTACAACACTGTTTTGAAACGCAGCGTTTTGTTGAGAAAGATAAACAATCAAACCGTTTTTGGGGTCCGCTCTTTTAAAGATGCTGAAGGTGAGATAAAGTTTATAACAGACCTTTTGCTACAAAATCTGAAAAAATATTTTGACGGCAAATTCCTTTCGCAGGATAATTCTTTCAAGCAAGGTGTTAATTTAGACGTGGAAAAGCAACTGAATCACGAGGCAGAAGATAAAACGATTGCAGAAGATTTAAGAGAATTTCCAAGACTTGCCCTTTCGCCTTCATTCAAAGGTGGTATAATAAAAACAGTTCGCGTTGAAAAAGTATTACAATTATGCTCAGATATAAGTGAAATTGAAAATGGAATAAAGGAATTTGTAAAAGAGGGAGGTCCACTTAGTACACTTACAAAACGGTTTAACTTATTTCCTAATCTTTCGGAAAAAAAGCAACAAGAACTAATAGATGGTTACAAAGAAGCGGAAATAAAACATAAGAATTGGCTTAACAATTGTAATACCGCAAAACAAACAGTGCTGGAATTTAGAAGAGACGAACCTAACAACTTCCAAAAAGAGGAGCAAGATATTGATAACATAATAACTGGTTTGGCAGGACTAGAAACTGTTCTTTCAGACTTTAAAGATATTATTAATTCGCCAAAAGGAGGAAGCGAAGATAATTTTAAACTTACACTTTCTATAAACCCACGTAGTGCTGGTCAGGTTAGCGAGGGTGGTGATTATAAAAAAGGAGCAAGTATATCTGTTAGTTTAATAGCAAGTTCAAATTACCGTTTTGTAAATTGGACTGAAGACGGAGTAAAGACTACATTTCCGGAAGAGTTTCAATACACAATGCCTGCCCACGATGTGTTTTTAGTTGCTAATCTTAAGAAAAAAGGAAAATTAGACTTGAAAAAAATACTATTATCATTACTATTAATAGTACTTATAGCTGGCGGTATATATTATTATTTAAACAACAATCCACCACCACCACCTCCAGTTGTTACTACTGAAGACTATAAACAACAAGCTGATAAGGCACTGCAAGAAGGAAAATACCAAGAGGCAAAAGACTTATATACAAGAGCAGGAATAACAGATTTTTCATCGATAATTTACGGAATGGATGGGTTAAATGTTAAAGCAGACAAAAAACTAAATGAAGGCAAATTTGACGAAGCAATCAAATATGTAGAAGGTGCGAAAATATTCGGTTGGCAAGAAGCAGATAATTATATTAAAGAAATTAACAAAAAAAAATCCGCTCCCAGCGAACAAAGAAATGAAGATGTAGCCGATAATAGAGGAACTTCAAGTAATACACAAAGAGTAAGCTCTCAATCAACTTCAACTGCACCTATCGTGATACGTATTTATTATGCCAAGGCTACTAGTTGGGAGCAAGGAGCTACAACAGAAACAGGTCAAACCTTTAAGGTAGGAGATCGATTACTTGTTCAAGCAGAGCAAAATAAAAATCTCGTGAAGGGTTCAAATTGGACGTTAATAGGTAATAATAATGGAATTATTGAAGTGAATGGCTATAAAAGGAATCCAATACGTGTGGAATGTAAAAAATCAGGTAAAGTTACATTGCAATACGGGACAACAAGTTATGATCTGAAAATACGAGAGTAATTATGATGAGTACAATAAAATTATTTTCAGTTTTTATATTTGCCATTTTGATGGTAAACAATACAGCTGCACAAGTTGATTCTTTACGTAATCACATTAACCAGTGCGAGAATCGTCTTAAAGAAACTAAAAAAACAGCGGAACAGATAGCACTGTTGCAACAAATCAGCGCCGACAAAGAAACTATTATTAGAATACTCAATGATTCTATTACAGACAAAAACAGAATCATTTTAGAAAAAAAAGATACCATAAGTAGCAAAGAGACAGAACTGAAAGTCTTTCGTTTTTTCAAAATTACGGATAATTCTGTTTTTAACGACAGCGCTGCTGATTTTTCGGTAAAAGATATTCCACTTTGTTTACAACCTCATTGGAAGCTAATACTTGATATTCACAAGTTAAATCAACTGCTGAAAAAGATAGACGACACAATAATTGCTGAAGAAAGTACAGGAGCATTTCAATACATGAAAAGCCAACCACAGCAACAGCAGGAGTATTTAAAATTGAAAGTAAATGACGATCTTGAAAACGCACAAGATTTGATTATACAGATAAAAGCTGCAAACCAAAGTGGATTATCGAAAGAGCAATTGGAATTTTTTGATAATCTCAGAGCTAAGTATAATAATTTCTTAGACAAAACAGGACAATGAATAAATTCCATTTAATAGTTATACTTCTTGCTTCATTGTTGCTTTCTGGCTGCAGTGGTTGCTCGTCAAAGTCGGGAGGCGATACTTCGTATCTTGACGTATCCGATAATTCTGACTATGCTAACTACGAAGAATATACAGAAGAACCTTCCACCACAAATGACGACAACAGTATAAAAATCTCCTATACAGAAAGGTCTGGCAACACCATAACCATTCCCGTAAAAATCAACGGAATGAGACTTGATATGATTTTTGACACAGGAGCATCGTCAACCTGTATAACACTTGCCGAAGCGGAATATCTTTATAGCAAAGGTAACCTTTCTAAAGATGACATTATTAATTTTGAACAATATCAAACAGCCGATGGTAACATATCTGTAGGATTGCGTATAAACCTACGCGAAGTAATTATCGGCGATAAACTCCTTTTGAAAAATATAGAAGCACTGGTAGTCGAAAACCAGCAGGCTCCATTATTGCTCGGACAGTCTGTGTTGAAGCAGTTTCGTGAAATTTCGGTTGATAGAGAAAACAGGGTGGTGAAATTTTTTGAATAGAAAAAGGTATGAATGTTAAATTTAAAATTTTTGGAACGCCTGATGGATTCGATTTATATCAAGGAACTGAGGATGAAATAAATTATTTTCAAGCATTTAATGACAGCAGTAAAGAAAATACAAAGCTTGTTATTCGCTGTAGTTCGAATGGAGTAGTTTCATATTCATATTTAAAATATGGACTTGTTTCATGTGAAAATAGAAGATGTGCCTTCTTTGGAATGTCTGTTCTGTTTGAAGACGAACATTGTAAGGAAATAAAACATATATACGAACTTTTTGAGTACATTTATTATCATAAAATTCTGGCGAAAAATATTTTGGTAGAAGAAATAAAAGAAAATCAAACTAAATTTTTAATACATCGTTTTGAAGAACAGAAAGAAAAAATAAAAAATATTGAAAACTACATATTAGTTGAGATTAAGGAACATTTTGTAGTTGACCCGCTTGATCCATCTTTTAAGCAAAATAAACCAGATTTAATCAGAGAAATAAACATTAATAAAGACAACGATACTATTTTAAAGGCATTGAAAACTTATTCGCTGGTTGCCATTTCGCCAGAGTATCCTGAAAATGATTTTGATGAAATCTCAAAAGAAGGGAATAATATAATTGAAGGAGAAATCGTAGGTACAATAATAGAAGAAAATCAAAGAAAACCAAGACCATTAACACGAAAAGAGCGGATATTATGGCTTGTTTGTACTGCCATAGCGATAATAATATTTATTTATTTGTTTATTTGGATATTGTTGAAAAAATGGATGTAAAACTTTTTTTAAAAAATGTAACACCAAAAGAAGTAAAATTGCTCGTTTGTTATACAATTCTTACTGTAGTGTTTTTTTGTTTTTTTTTATATCATACTAAGCAAATATTATATTTGTTATCAACTTGTTTTTGGTTAAGTTTTGTAGTTACTGGGTTAGTTTTGAGCAGGTTCAAAAAATGGGAAAATAATTGGGGAATTATTGTGTCAATTATTTTTGCAATTTTTTCTGTGTTACCAATGACAAACAAACCTAATTTGACAGAAATATTAAATCATTTATTTTATGGAAAGAATGATTCTGTTGAATTTAAGGATTTCACAAATGAAACAAATCTGACACATAAATTTATTTTTTGTTTTGACAATACAGGTGGACGTTTAAAAAAATACAATGATTTGATGTTAAAACAATTACGTTTTGATTTAAAACAAGTGTGGGAAAATAGCAAGAAAACAGATGAGATAATAGTTGTTAAGTTATATGACCCTGACTACCATTTCTCAGCCATATCACCTAGTAGTTTTATAGATTTAGACAAAGCTGATACTAATATCATTATTAATAACCTTATTAAAAAATGTTCAAATTACAAGCCCATTTCTAACCTTCACGCATTTTATAGTCAAGTTGTTCCTCTTTGCGACAATAATACAACTTTGTTTATGTACAGTGACTTTGTACACGATTTAACTTACAGAGAAACAACGCCAAATATGGAAGAGATACAAGAATTAAACGAACATGAAGAAGAAATAAGAAACTATCAGCAACAATTACTTGAAAATCATGTTACTACTATTGTTTATCATATTCCAAATCAAGAAAATATTAAACCAGATGAAAGAATGGTTTTACCTCACTCCGAGAGTGCAAAAACAAACAATATTTTTTTGCAATGTTATGATATTATGAATATAAAACAAAAACGAACAACAATACCTTTGCATATAAAACAGATAGATGATCGTAACTTGCATTTTTATTTTTATGAAACCAATGATCCTATAACATCAGAATTGACACTAAAGTTTGAAAATTTTGGTAATCATATTGATAAAGGTGATAATACTAATATTACAATAAAAGACGGTAATGGTAATAATTATCAATTTGATCCAAAACAAGCATTAAAGACAAAAGAAGCATTTATAACCTATAACGGGCCTAAACCTACTGAGGATAAATTACCAGAACTAAAAATAATACAAGATAAAGTTCATTATTTTATTAAATGTGCATTTGTCCCAAGCGGCGTAAAATATACTATTTATTGGTATATATTGGGTTCCATAATTATTGGGGTTACAATAAGTTCGATATTTATGGTAAAAAAACAACCGTGAAATAATTAACATACAATATGAATTTCAGTTTCTATATATTCGGCACCCGAAACAACTGCGACCAGTATCCACTTGATTTCAATAGCGAAATGTTTAACCATCTTGCAAAAAATAACTTAAGTGGTTCACAACTTACAGTTTACCGCAAGGAACAATTGATATACTATGTTTTTATTCGCAAATTAGCCGGCGAGAACAATTATTTCGGTATTGCTCTTATTTTTAACAGTGTTTACTGTCGAGACATACACAAATTTTACAGATTGTTTCAGGAAACAATTTTTGAAATAGCAAAACAGGGAAAAATCCTTCAAATTCAAATAAACGGCGAGATTTCTTTTGCCGTACAGAGGTTTTATCATAAACATACAGATATAGAGAAATTGCGTGTTTTTTTTCAGGAAAAAATAAACGACAATCGGTATCTTTTTGTTCCGTTTGACAGCAATTTAAAATTAGGTAACGACTCTTTTAAAACCATATTATCCGGTAATAACGGATTTATTGAAAAGGAAAGCAATTTTTATTTTTCAAAAAAGAAACCGAACACAAGAAGTAAAAGAGGACTTGTTGCGACATTGGTCGTTTTAATTATTATTGGGGTAATGCTGTGCTTCATTATAAAGAGTGAAAAAAAGAAAGAGCAATTGAATATTCAAAAGCAAACTTTGATAACAGAAGGTGAAAGATTACGAAACGAACGGCAATATGAAGACGCTTTGGATAAATTCCACGAGGCATACAGTTTAGATACTGCCGATATTGACATCAAGACACAAATAGAAAATGCAGAGAAAGAAAGAGAGACCATTTTTAATATAGAAAAAGAAAATGCAAACAAGGTATTCAATCTGGCAAAATCCGATCCCGACTTGTATCGTATGGTGGTATATCATTGCGATAACGCATTATCCTGTAAAAAAGACAATAAAGAAATGAAAAATCTAAAAGAGAAAGCAGAAGAAAGAATAAAAAAATAAAGAACCAGAGTAAAAAATGAAATCGTATTGTATTACATTAATTTTTATATTGTTTGCAGTTTCTGTTTCTGCACAAAATTGCTACGATACATATTATGAAAGAGGTATTAGCTCGTATGAAAAACATGAATACGAAAGAGCTAAAGAGTTTTTTAATTTGGCTGACTGTAAAGACACACCTGAATCTGCCAAGGAAATTTTGAATAATTGGAAAAAGAAATGTGATGAAAAAATAGAAGAACAACTGGCTGAAAAAGAAAAAGAGAAAGAAAGAGAAAGGCAACTGGCCGAAACTCAAAAAACTATTAGCGTACCCACTAAACAGGCTGACAAACCCACCAAGGAAAAATCACTTACGCCTCCGAAAGACGAAAAACCTACTTATATAACTGCCGAGCCAATCGAAGCAACTTTCAATGCCAAAAGAAATTCAAAAGAATTTCACGTTGATGGCGATAATGAGGCCCGTTATGATGTTACCAACATCCCCGATTGGTGTAAAGTAAAAACAGAAACAGGCATTTTTACTGTTACTTGCGATTCTAATACAGGGGCTTATCGTGAACATGAATTAACAATCTTAGCATTCGACAAGCATGACAAAAAATGCGACAACTTAACAAAATACGTAAAAATAAAACAAAACGAAGCTGTAGCTACTTATCTGCGAGTATCTCCAAATACACATAATATGGCTGCCTTAGGAGAGACAAAAGAAGTAACCATTTCTACAGACGGTTATTCGTGGCAGTATTCTACTAACGATTCGTGGATAAGAGTTTTAAAATCAAGTAATACACTGAGAATTACAGCCGATAGAAATTCCGGTAAATCACATAGCAGCACAATAAAAGTATGGTCGGGTGATTATGAAAAAACAATAACAGTCAATCAACCGCAGGAAGCCACTTATGTCAGATTGGGAAAGAATAAAGTCCATTTTTCACCTAAAGGAGGTAATCAAACAATTGACGTATATACAGACGGCGAAAATTGGAATTATTACAATAAACCATATTGGATTACGGCTCGAAAGATCGGCAATAGATTAACCTTGGAAAGTAGTACAAATTCCGGTCAATACAGTTCAAAACGTTCGGAAGAAATGGTTGTTAAAAGCGACAATAAAGAAGCTACCATTCAAGTAAAACAATCAATCCCTTTCAATTGTCCCAAAGGCGACCCTCGTCCGCTCGGCTTATCACTCGGCTACATCCAAAAACAATGGGAATGGAAAACCGATGAAAGAACTGCAAAATACGGCGCATGGGATAAAGACGGTACTTACCTCAACGGCATACAGGCAGGCGTGCGTGTAGAACCGCTGTTCAAATATGGTTTCGGGTTAAGCACGGGGTTATTTTATGAATATTACTTCTCAAAATCCGACAAACAGACAGGCACATATATCGATTTGCCGGATAGCTATGACTATAATATGAACTTTTCGGAACATTCACTTTACCTGCCATTGCATTTGGAATATCGTGCCAATATTTCTGAAAATTTTCAATTTTTTGTCGAAACCGGTCCAAGTATTGATTACGGTTTGAGCGCTAAATTAACAGCAACAGAAATAGGAGAAAATACTCCTTTTTACACTGAAACCAACATCTATCGTAATTCCGAAATAGGTTTTCCAAACGAGCGCCTCAATGTTTCGCTTGATTTTGGCGCGGGTATTCGTTTCAATGGACTGCAACTGAATGTGGGTACAAGCCGGGGATTGATGAATATATCAAGCAACCCCGACATCCGTATTAAACAAAACAAACCTCTAATGGCTTCACTTTCATGGATGATTCCTTATGACGATACCGATCATGATAAAGTGAACAGCATAGACAAATCTAAATACCGTACACACGGGATAGTTTTAGAATATATCAGTAAGCAATGGGAATGGGTACAGAACAATTATGTGGGCAAAACAGGTTTGTGGGAAGATAGTAAATCAGTGTCCGGAGTTCGTATAGGCTATATGTATCAACCTCAATTTATTTATGGTTTCGGGTTGAGAACAGGACTAAATTTTGATACTTATATTTCAGTTTCAGATGATATGCAGGATGATTATGGAAGCTATTACTGGTTATTTTCCGAAATGGCTGCCAACATCCCGCTTCATGCGGAATATCGCCTGCATTTCTCTGATAAATTCAGCCTGTTTTTTGAAACCGGTCCAAGTATTGATTTAGGATTATTTGCCGAAATGGAATCTTCCGGAGATAATAAACAAACAGAAAGTGATCTTTACGGCAAAGTCGATTGGGGTTATCCAAGTGAACGCTTCAATGCTTATTGGGATTTTAGCGGCGGTTTTCGATTTAAAAATCTTCAATTCCAAATAGGTACAAGTCGAGGATTAACCGAAATTTCTCTTGATGACGGTTGGAAAGTCAGACAAAACAGGAATTTGAATTTAGGAATTTCTTGGATGTTTAACTAGTGAAATGCAACCTGAGAATTATTGGTGTTATTAAAACCCTCGTTCTTTGTGAAATAATGAGTCTAAAGCATTGAATGAACTCTTCAGTAAGCATCCACTGCCTGCCCGTATGGGGTTCACCGGATGCTTACTGATAATCCACTTTTAAACAGTTCGGCATTACCCATTATCCGTGAAATCCTTCCGTTACCATCTGTAAATGGGTGAATTTCCGAAATCATAAACATCATAAAAACGGCCTTTGCCATCGGGTCGGTCAATGCGGCATAATATTTAAAACCTTGCCTTAACGTTCCTTCAACCAAAGTAAAATCTACAAATTCAGTGTTTCCAGCTCGGTTGTTTTGAACCTTAAATTCTCCTGCATTAACCTCTTCCGCTCTACCCAGCATCATCGTTAAGTGTCGACGTTTAAGAATCGAAATCAAATCTTCGGCAGTTACAGGTGTGATGCTCATTTCATGACTGTTTGATACGATTTGAAATGTCCCCAAAATATCGTGTGAATCTTTAATCCGCTTTGGAATGGCTATACCAGTATCAACAATTTTTTTTGCGTCTTCAATCACAAATTTTGTTCCTTCAATATAATTTGAAAAATAGGCTTCAAAGAAAGAAAACAACCGAAACGAATCTTCCGATGTATTTTTATCTGTTCGTTCCGGAAAATAATAATCTTTTAGTTTGTCATAAAGTATTTCAAACAATTCAACGCGCTTGGCATCAAAAGGCATTCCGGTTGCTCTCGCTCTGGCGGAATCAGAACTTAGAACATTCGCATCATGAGTATTCAATAAAGCTGAAACAATGGCATTCAACTTACTAAATTCCTCGTTAAAGTCCAATTGTATAGCAATTTCTCTGGCTTTATCTCTGAATTTGTTTATCCCGGCTTTACCTTCCCGAATGATAATTTTTTCCAATTTATCTTCAATCAATTCAATAGGAAAGTTTTTTGATTCGCCACCCTTTTTTCTTGAACTCTGCATATTTTCAAGCATCCACCGCCATTCTGACGAAGCATAAATATCACCCAGATTCACGTCTGATTTCAATGCAGGTTTCCTCATCAAATAAAGATACTTCCACATTTATTAATGTTCGACCTTTCTGATTTAGAGATTCAAGGATTTCCGGTTTTTCCATACCCACAAATTTCGCTTTAGAAAAGACTTTTCCTGTAGAAGGCTTTTTATATTTTACTTCAACCCTGCGAACTACCGGAACAATGTCGGACAATTCACCCAATTGCCCCAACAAAAAATAACCGCTCGTTGCCTCTGCTAATGAAAACATAGCACTTGCGTGAACAGTATCTAAATGATTACGGTATTCAGGTTTGTTATCCAACATTAAAAAATATTCAGGATTTTCAGAATATTTCAAACCAACAAATTCGTTGAATGGTAATTTTATGATATCCATAATTTTATGCTTATTTTATTTTTAGCTCTAAAATACTTATTTTTGTGTACTATCGTGCAGACATGCTAATACTTCTTTTGCAAAATCCGAGAGAGTCGTATCTCGCGCTCCCATGATAAGTACGGCATCTCCTTTTTGACAATTTTGTTTCAAATAAAGCAACACATCTTTCCGGTCGGGAAAGAAGATAATCCGGTTGTTTTGTTTTTGCATTTCCGAAGCGACATCTTCCGAAGTAATTTCTTTATTGACAGTTCCACCGGCATAATATACATCCGAAAGCAAAAAATAATCATCCTCCCGTAATGTTGCTAAAACCTCTTCTGCTAATTCTTTATGGAAAAACTTCAGCGGTCCGTAGCCATGAGGCTGGAACCAGGCAAAAACACGCTTCCCTACTGATTGGGAAGCCCAGATAGCGCATGCTACTTCTGCAGGATTATGTGCAAAATCATCGATAACGAAAATTCCATTTGATTGGCCTGTCAACTGAGTACGGCGGTAAATGCCTTCGTAATTTTGTAATGCGTTGGCACAATCTTTTACAGAAATACCCACGGCATTGCAAACGGCAACTGCTGCTAAGGCATTTTCCATATTGTGTTTCCCTATTACCGGAATTTGAAACGGTATTCCGTTACATTTGAAGGAGATAGAAAAACCTTTTTGCTCGA
>Ga0123354_10009319_pt1 | contig 15017 bp, 9 predicted proteins | sample TergutLab28metaG_2_FD_97872 | JGI IMG/M metagenome (GOLD analysis project Ga0123354, IMG submission 97872) | Labiotermes labralis P4 segment gut microbial communities from Petit-Saut dam, French Guiana - Lab288 P4 | ecosystem: Host-associated > Arthropoda: Insects > Digestive system > Gut ...
ACATGGTGCACGGTTTAGCGTTGTGCAGTTTTCCGTACCATCTCTTTACGTCCATTTTCTTATTTTCGCTGCAGTTTGTTCCCACTTTCTATCACGTTTTTCCCTCGGAGTGAATCAGTTTCATATCCATCCACCCACCTGGGACATGAAAGTTGCGTAGGTTTTGAGACTTCAACGGTGGCTGCTGATCTGATGGCAGGCATCTGGGTTTTGACACCTTGTAGAATTATAAGTTGATACCGACGTTTCGGAGGAGTGTCCTGCCTCCATCTTCAGGGTAACCAGGTAACGTTCAGATAGACGCTATATGATTACAGGGAGAAAGTCAGTCGAATAGATAGTTGGCAAGGACAAAATAATTTTGTCCCGCTAGGTCGACACTACCTCAGTGCTGTTTCTTACTGTTATCACTGTGGTGACCCGGAATGAGGCTTTACAGCTTTCTCGTTTTCTCAGGTTTTACCATTTCCAATTCCTGTCGGTGAACAAAAGGAAACATTCCTTCTCCCCGTTCCATGGTTCTGATCGTCCAAATTTCTTGTAAACCACCTCTTCCTTTAGTCACTTAATCGTCTACCTGCACGTTACTTCGTTACCCTGAAGATTGAGGCAGGATATTCCTCCAAAAAATCGGTGTCAACTTACGTCCTACGCGATGTCAAAGTTCAGACTGTTTACATTTGACAAATTAAGGTTAGCCGCAACACATTTTAGGTCACGTCAATCCATCACCCTTGACACTGCACATAGACGAATGCACCTTTGTCCTACGCACTCCACTCTTTCACCTTTACAACTTACCTTCGTGTTTTATCACCGGTAGTTGACTCATCGCGCGGTCGCTCGCATTGCATTTCACCCCTGCCACGCGCTCCCCTGTAACAAGCCATCATGAGCGACCGCAGTGGCCCCGACTGCCGTGGGAACGGCGTACCGTTAATTATTTGACTTGATGATGGCACGACATACGTCTCATCACGCCTTTAAAAGCACACACCGCCGTGCGCGCGATTGTGTTCGTAGACCGACGTAACATGGAAACCTGATCAGTGTTAACACTGTTCTAATGTTAACTGACGCTAGGTCAGTTTGCCGCCCGAACCGAAAACGTAGGTGGCAGGTGACTGTCGGAGATGACGGACAATGGTTTTTCACTATCAGCGTATTCTTTTGTTGTTTTTTTTAGTAAAGAAAGATCAGCTTGTGGCATTATTATATCTGATGTCTGTCCTTTCGTTGAACTTGTTCCAGAATATTACTTGGTTCTGATGACAGAAAATTTGTAGTATTTGTATGTAAAAATATAAACTGGACTGTGTGTAGACTACGCCTAAACTTAAATAGTCTAATGACGATAACCTAATGCCCACCTGTTCTTTTGCCTCTTGACTCCGTCTGTCTGCGTTTCATTTATGATCCATAAAACATCACGCTGCCGTTCGTTGAATTTATTGCTCTCTGACACACGAATATGGCTTTGATTGTACAGGCAAATGATGAAAGCAATTACATAATAGTAATTAATTAAGTCCAGATATAAGATACCTTCGTGGAAAAGTTGACAGTCGTTCAGCTTGTCGAGAAATTCCTGCCCTCATGGTAATCGAAAATTGATTTTCCTGTTCGCACGAACCGAAGGAGATGAATCCCGTCCATAAAACACGATTTTCACTGAGACCGACGTTAGTACTGCCCATTCCACGACGTCTAGTTGACAGGAATACAGATAGGTATTAATTTTTAGCCGCTTTTACGTTAGTCGCGAAAAGCGCCTATTAACCTTGTAATGTCCGTCTGTCCGTGTTTATCAGCGCTTCTCCCGCTGGACAAATTTTCGTGGAATTTTATATTGGGGGCTTTTATGAAAAGCTTTCTAGAACCTCAAAACTGGTTAAAATCTTAGCCGCGTTACATGAAGATCTAGTATTGTTGACAGCAGTTTGAAGTTAAATAGTTGCTCGACAGCAGTGCAAAAAGGAACACAATATAGCGTTTCTATTGCAACAGTGCACATGTGTATATTTTTACTAGTTACATTGACGTCAACAACAGTGCGAATGGAATGGATTGTCACATTTCCATGGCAAGAATAGTTACTTACATTGCACATCTTATTTCTGTGTAATTGAATTGGAACTGACATACTGAAAATTATGTTTCCATAAAACGCGAGTTATTAATGGAATCAATTATTTGTTAGCCACTATTTTGGTTGAGTTTTTCCGGAATATTTGATCTTTTGTTTCCCTTCAGAATCTGGTTAGATATGGAGGAAACCATAAAAGAAGGAATGTAAATAAACAATGACTACATAAACCCATTAATCTAGGCACGACTGCAGCACTGTTCCGTATTCCCCCTGTCAGCCGATGTTTACTAACTCGTTAGTAGCCGATTCCTGAATGTCATCAAAGTTAAATGTCCATTAGTAGTTCCCATGAAACAGACAGGTGTGCGGATGTACAGCACTGACCTATGTGCCACTGTGGGTTTGGTTTGGACGCTTACATTTTATTTCCTTGTTAGTTATATTTTTTTTTATCATAACGGGGTGTGACTGTGTGAAGCAGCGACCTCTAATGGGCCCATTGTCCATCCGAAGGATATTAAATAAACAAGGGACATCGGCTGAATGATAGCTGACAGGGTATAACTAACAACACTGAGGAAAAAACCTGGCCCATTGCCCCTTAGTCAACCTTAAAATCAACATGAATGGACCCGGAATCTAAGCCGGGTCTCCGCGTTGAGAAAGCCGTCTTTAGGTGTCATAGAATCGTATTTCTGTTGATGCTATTTTTGTTTGTCCTTCGTTTGCGATCTTCGTGCATTACTAATTTGTGAAAGTTTTATTAGAGGTGCAACAAGAAAAGATCGTCTCTCGCGGCGGTTGCGGTCTCGAAAAAGCCGGCGAGAGATAAAACCGCGATGGATAATCATAATTTACCGAACCTGATGTAATGGAGTGTAAGATTTTTTTAAAACACCCTGAACTGCAGTCATTTTAATAAAATTAAAGCAAAATATTCCTCATTCAATGGGCTAGTTTTTAATATTATCTTGCATAAAGCAGAAATGCACTTCCACGAGCCGGTTGCAGGACGTTCTATAACGGAACGTCAGTGCGTTGAACATACAAGGATAGACGTGTGGGTAACTGATATAAATGCAATAATAAGTATCAAGTTTAGAGCTATAAACGTCATCTTTCTGGAGCATAAGCTTCTATTCCTGTAATTCTTTGATTATTACTATTTACTATTGTTGTTTTACTTAGTCTTGTGGAAGACTTATTGTTTAAATTTTGTATACCTAAATTTATCGGATATAACTTCAATATTTCGTATTTTCATCCTATTTATAATTGTTGACTTACAAATATTACTGCGTACATAATTTGCAATTATCTAGCAGTATAATCTAGTTCCTTATAAAATATCAGATGTCATTAATTATATTGTCAAGCCAAAACCTAAATAAAACTTTCCCATGACCACCATGTTTTTATTTTACAAGCCACAGAAAATAATGTCTATGCGGAAGCTAAACATGTCTTATTCTAAATTCAAAATTGCGGATCGTTTTTGGAACTGAAGTATTAATTGGCTCTAGTTTTGTCTTCACATTTTCTCACGTTGTCGAAAACTATCACTAATAACAGGGAATTATAAAGGAGAGCATGCTTCTTTTTAAGGAAGTAAGTCACCTGTTGACTAAGAATTATCGAAGGAAGTGGATCGAAAAAAAATACTGTAGATTTAATACCTGGAACCCAAATCACGAAGTTGCTTTATCAGTATGAACCGAAGGGCTGAACATGCCAGTGACACCCGATAAAAATGGAGGCTGCAGTGCAGTGGGTGTAAACAGTCTACTTCACCTGTGTTACTAGTCATAGTGATTCTCCCACTGTGCTCCTTTGTCCTCGGAATAGACTTCTTCGTAAGTCTTTTGGTCTTAATCCGTAAGATGTGTAATGTGGCAAGAGGAAATTTAAATTCCTTTGTGTATGCTTAAGCTTCATGAAGTGCTTTTTTCATGGCAATTGCATTTATATTAGAAATTTAATATAGTTAAAATTATTTGTAAGAGTAATAAGTAGACTGAGAGAGGGGGACAGAAGATAGGAAGGACAAATAAGGGTCTGAGGAAGGGAATAAGGGAGAACGAAGGAAAGGGGATACAGCTGAGAAAGGGCCAAACCTGTGCTCGAACATGGGGTGTTCTCTGAACGATTTTATTTGTTATCAAGGTTTAACCTTTCGGCCGAGGTTGAAAGTGAATGCTGTAATTATCCGCATGCAATCTGTAACTTATAGCAATTTAATTGATATTCTGATGAAATCTCGTTGTACATTATTCTACTTATATATAAAGATTATCTGGTCTCTACAACAATCAGCATTTCACCTAATTATGGTGATCGTAATATTCAGTTATACAGACATGATTTAGCGCTCTTAATTTATGTGACAGCTACCATCTTTTAACGCAAACATGTCCAGCCTGCTTGTTGGAAAGCGTATGACATGATAAACGTATGTACCTATGGATATTGTCATTTCCTCAGCACATAAAATGTGGTGAAAAGGGAAATACCCACACTGTACCGACAGCTATCAAGCAGTTTCCGATTTCGTTTTACACATCTGATCCATTAATTAGGTTTCCCATGATTAGCCATTAGCAGACGAGTTCAGTATCAATTTTATCTATTTCAAACATACCCACCGATTCTGCGCTTACTTTCTTCAGTGGTTCTGCAGTGTTTCTCTTGTATATGTGCAAAATTTATCATTAATCTGCGGTTCCAATATATGCATTAAATTTAAAATTCAGACTTCCTTTCCCACATACTGTTTACGTGAAAACTAAATGTCGAGTGGTGGTGGTGGTGGTGGCGGTGGCGGTGGCGGTGGGGGCGGAGGCGGGGGCGGTGGCGATGGTAAATAATACAAAAATTTTTGTTACAAGTAGCGGTAAATTGGAGCCCAAAGATCTGGTTGTGCTTTGATTTCGGATATTTGTTAATAATCTTCCCTATGCACCACAGTTGTTTGGAAGTAAGAAGTTGAAAACCATATGAATCATCCAGGCGGTTTTTGTTTAAACATGGGCCATACTTAATATTTCACCCACTCATTAAAACATCCAATTCTTCCATTCATTTGCCCTATTTTTCCGGGCATTTTCTGTCTGTCTTCATTCCTCGTTTCGCCTGTTTATTTTTTCGACAGTATCCCTCTTCCGGTGATATAATTTTTATAAAATTTTAAACAGTTGTACATATGCCGTAACTTGATTTTTGCACTTCTTATTTTATTCTGTGTATTAGAAATATTTTGCTACTTAGCATACTTACACAGGCGAATTAAAGTAGCGGTTGTTTTATGAAGGTCCGGGCTAACAGAGATGGAAATGAATAAACTGGTTACTGACGAAATAATCTGAAACTGCTCTCCTAGGGTGTTCGGCGACATTTTAATGCTTTCATAATATATGCTTCTGTTTATGTGTATGTGTTTATATATATATGTATTATTTATTGCATATTTTATAGCGCTGGGCGAGCTGTGCTGAATGACGTCTCAGTATTTGACATCCGTTTAATCGATAAAGCGATCATTATGCGGTGACTGACAGCACACGGGTGAAATGAATATTAACATGGCCATAACACTGTCATTACAAATAAGTTTTTGCCATAATTTATTTAAGGGTACCCGTGGCTAAGAAATTTCACACTGATTAACATTTTCGAAGAGGTTAGCGGGAGTATGCCGGCTTCTAGGCATAGTCATGACACTCGGTAGGTTTTCGTTGCGTCTTTGTACGAACATCGTAATGTATAAATGTACTTTATCATATTTTTTAAACATAATTTAATGTAAAACACAGACAAAAAACTGATGCAAGGGTGTGTGTGTGTGTGTGTGTATGCATATAAGTACATCTATATGTATGTATGTATGTGTGTATGTATGTATGTATGTACGTACGCATATGTACAATGTGTGCACACACGCGTGCGTGAGTGTAAGTAAAATGTACGCGTGCTGTACATATATGTAGTATATAAGATCAAATTAGCAGACACACTGAAATGCACATAGTGACAATTCACTAGACTGGAAAGTCTTATTATAAAATAAATGAAACTGTGTTTTTTGACAATACAAACTCAAAGCAGTTTTTGGCACAATTTTGCTGTGAAGTTCGGAAGTTCAAAATGACAGAGAAGCACGCGTGGAGGAAACAAAAATATGTAGGGGAAATCTGTCTAAAATTGTCCCCCGGGGTGAAGTTTTAGTAGTCGCGCTGTATTTCTCTCGCTGCTGCTATCTAGCGACTTTGAATCGCCTACAACCCACAGCGGACCTTGCAGTCGTTCGCTGTGGGTTGAAACAAGAGGAAGTGGTTCTTCCTGGTGCTATTCCAGAACAGTTTAGTCTCCCAAGATCTAGTATATGATATGTTTTCTTTGTGTGCTTTCTGATTTCACGACCACCATAAGACTAATTGTGCTTATTCCTTAGCGTAATTTACGCAGTACTCCAACTTCGACCCAAAAGATCCACACAACAAAGACAAACCCAACTAAAGAGCGGGAAACAAGCTTTCGCCGTTATAAGAAACAGGGAAGTGAACTCCAACAGGACGAGTGAGTTGCTCGGCATTCCGGAACTGTAATTAAAGTAAGATATTGTACGAACAGAGGCGCTGTCGAAACAGTTCCTTACTCCGGAACATCCAGTTCTCTGCTTGAATATGAGAGAGAGTTATAAAACTGTGTACCGAAGGTGGAAAATATTTTCTGTGGTCCGACGATTCAGGACGTCCCTTATCGTTCCTGTCAGCTAACCGAAAGAAAGAAAGAAAGTCAAATATCCATTTAAAATTAATAGGCCTTTCTTCGTAAGGACTGGTAGTGCGTTCAGTGAATCCGCACCCAGTTGATGAACCCCTTAAGCTGCGTTTGCTGTTGCCAGAATTCACTCTTTCAATATAAACAATGTATGAAAATGTTCTCTCCACTGCTGAAGTGTGTTAGGGATGAAAGAAATTCGTAACTCGTGAGATTATGAATGTGGATGAAACCGAAACAACTGCTCAAACAAAACCAAGTAACGTTGTTGCTGAACGAGGAAAGAAACAAGTAGGAGCGAATAATTCGTCTAAATGTGGTGTTCTGCCAGCTGTAGTGATCTGCATGTCTGCAGGAGGAAATTTCATCCCGCCATTTATTATTGTCCCTCGGCGAGAACGAAGGCAGAAATGACATATGGTGCGCCAATAGGTACAGTGTTTTCATACAACTAATCAGGATGGATGAAACTAGAGCCATGCAGCTTCTTGTATAAAAATTCTTTGTCTCTTTATCAAATTACTGGCTTATGATCTGTCCTTAATGGTAATGGACCGTCACGTGACCTACACTAACAATCTGGGTGCAGTTGTGTGTACGACGAAAGAAATATAATTTTTATTACTATTTCACCTGAGTGCAGGTGTAAGCTAAACCACTTTGACGTCCCTTTGGCGTTTCCAATCAAGAAATTCGTGTGCAAGAACCTTACATTGAAGATGACTTTGTTAAATTTAAAAAAAATATTACGTCAGACACTTTCACAGAAAGTTCTAACATTTGAAATTGATTTTTTGTATGTAGGCTTAAAATATATTTCCCCAGATTGTCGCTGGAATATGAAACAGCAATTTTCTAGGTGTTTTCTTGTTAAAGACTTTTTTTATGTATTGAAAGAAATATTTCGTACAGGTTTCGTGTCATATTTTAGGAGACCACTTTACACACTATCCTGGCGTACAGTAGTAAAAATGCAGAAGTTTGGAGAAAAAGATAGCTAGTCGCAGGGAAATGTTTAAAAATTAATATTCATAAGTGAAACATTGAATTTACGGTACAGTATTTAAGATATCAAGCAGCAATAATGCACATTAGTGAAGGGTATTTTGCGTTAAGGTGACCACTTCACTCGAGTTATAGTAGCACGCACAAAATAAAATTGCATAAATTTTGATGAGTAGCAACTGTGAAATCTCTTCTTCTGACACAGTATGATGTTCATGAAATTTTTAAAGAGGATAGTCTTCTAAAAATAGAATCATAAGACCATAAGTATGTATGGATATAATTATACGTATATGTACAGTGGGTGTACTTGTACTTATTCTTTCTTTTACATTACAATATTTATACTTCAAGAAGTGTTATGCGATGAAAATAATGGGTCGTGATTTTGAAAAGAATGTAGATTTCGTCGCCTTTCTTTTTATAAATTTCCATAGGAGGATAGTTTTATTTTGCTCCCCAGTCTGAAGTTTCCACCGACGTCTGTACTGAAAAAACTTTAATGTGGACATTAAAAAAGTCATTAGCTTGAGATATTAATCCTGCCCTCGGTATAAACTGGCATCTCATTAAACAGCTGGTCGATGGATTAGCTAATCACCACGCAAATAGCGTACTTTAAAATTAGTTGTATAATCTCAGCACAGGAAAGAAACATTATGTCCCTGCTTATGAAATATTTCTTTTTCCTCAACAACTTGGGGAGGATAATGTGTGGAGCTGGGAAATTTGGTGTTTAATTAACGGAGCTCGTCATTCTATGTCGCAAGGGCAGATATAAAGAGAATGGGAATGTTAGAATGTCATGGAGAAGTTGTGGTTTCGGCATTTTTCCGAAAGTTTGACTTACCTTATCACTTTAATTTTGCGTACCGGAAATAAAAGGAAAGAATGGAATAAAGTTAGGATAGAGGAAGAAACAAATAGATGAACAGTAAAAAGAAAAAGAATGATAGGTAGCAGTAAAGAAAAAAGAAGACTTTAGGATAGAGAGCATGTAGTTATGTGGGTGGAAAAATGAATACACAAGAAGTAAAAAAGCAATAGTGTGTGGAGAAGTGGTGTAAGCGTATTTTCGAAATAAGGATTTGTTTTCATCATGAGCCACGATATTAATTTATTACAGATAAAAGTTCATGGTTGATAAAGCTACCTACCCATGAGAACGGACGAAAAAATCATTTGTCCGTACGTCGCATTGAATGCAAAGTAAATTTGGATTATACTTTATGCAAAACGCAATAAATCTTACGTAATGTGTGAAGTCTGTTTCCGAGCGTGTTAGGTTCGTCTGGAGCAAGTAATGGAATTATACGAATCGAAATGAAATTCCCCGGTGGAGTTTGTATTGTAGACACCGCAATCAAATTTAATAATAGTGTGCCAAGTAACTTTGTGATAAAATACGATCAGGTAACCGTACCATTACACTGTCATTGTAAGAAGCGGCTGCATAGAAAGAATCACTAATTATATTTTATCACGGCCAGAAACGAGATGTTGAAACTGTAATTGAATATTTTCGCTTCAGAGATTGCATGAATACAAATTAACTACGTGGAGCCTAATTTTTCTATATAAATTGTAAGTCGTGTAGCTAATTCAGAACATATGCCATATGTTATGGAACCCCATGGCTCGTCACCCATGTTTACGGAATACTTTCACTGAATCTTATTTTTAGTCTGGTCCAAAAACTATAACCGTATTTATTCAAGAGCCATTGTAATATAATCATAACATCATGTAATATGATATTAACGGTGTACGTCAGCACAACTGTATTTTATTACCTTGTGTAATAAAATACAGTTGTATCGTATTCAAGCACATCGTGATGCATCCATTCAAGCATAACATCATGGCCTGTGACATGTTAATTTTCCCTGCCACTGAATTACATAAACTAAAGCTTTTATTTCTCCCCTCTGAAACTACCAATTACGTAATTATAAATTGTACATTTCGAATTTAACACAGGTTTTAAGGCAGATATTAGTAGTTTTCTTACAGCACACTGTAAATTAAATCACCCACACTGGCTGAACATTTGCGAGGGCTTTTTCGTGACATCCAGAATTGCCATTGATTGTTTCTTAAAATAGGCCACCATTACTTCCTTTGACGTCCCTTTCACATCATCCTTCACAATAACCCTCGCACTTAACTCTGTGTTACCCATAAAGTTGAAAAAGGGCCATTCAATAAACTAAGAAACACAGAACAATGTAACAAACAACATTTTGGTTCCTCCACCTGAAACCAATTGTTTGTTGTTCGTAGCAAAGGAAATAGTCTTCAAACTTGGGTTTGATTCATTGTTTCCTCCCTTCAGTGAAGGTATGATGAAGTGACTGGCAAGTCAAAGGTTCCCTGCCTGGCAGGAAATGGAGGCAGGCTCCGAACAATGGACACAGCGGTCACTTGATTCTTACTGCGCCGAAGTAAATCGGGCTGGACTTCCCCACTGGAATAAGCACTGCGGATTGATAGTCAAAACAGCAGTCTCATATATTTCTTATTTAAGTAAGACAATAGATTTTCGATATGGAATAGCTGTCAATAAAGTTACTAGGCTGATGTTGGACGACTGGGGTTCTGTTCCAGGCAAGAACAGTGATCTTCACCCTTGACGGGTCCAGACGGGTTATGGAGTCCACCCAACTTCTTGCCAATAGATGGGCTTGCTGGAGGCAAAGTTAAGAAAACATTACTCTGACCACCGACCTGTATTTTAACTCGAGATTAACCATGCGTAGCCCCTCAATTACACACCTTCTGTACGCTTTATTGATGTGGGTGTTAATTTTATAAGCGTTTTCGTATCTCAGATTTAGGGAATAAATCTAACGTACTTAAAGTATCAACGTTAGTATTTATTTTAAACCTAGTGGAATGGTAGAAAAAGGCGTGAAGAAGTAGGAAAATCCGATTTCTTGGGCAAATAATGTATCAGACGGATCTAAATTAAAGGAAATCACAATCTTTTTTCTACCAGATTCAAACTGCTTTGCTTAACAAATTATAGTACCTCCTTCTGTTAGGAATATAGTGGTCCTGAAATGTAATCAATCAAAATGTGCTTGACTAACTATGACATAAATATCAAGGTTAGTCGAAAATTAATTCTTTACAAATCACGAAAAAAAGTTTAGTACTTCTAACAGAATTAAGCAGATCTGTGCTTGAAAAACTATTAATTGCACATGCAGCCATGAAATCCTCGCCTCTTACAGAACCTGAATGATCCTCACAGTGTGCATAGGCACCCGCCACCGGACTTACTTTTCGATCGGATGAACACAATCCACACGCAGTTAACTGGGTTTTTAATTCACATACAACGTTCTCACACACTTACGTGTTTCCCAAGTTGTTTTTTCCCTTGGGGTTCTACAACTAAAATATTCATGCTTTTCTCCTACCTCCCCCGTTCGGCCACATGTTTGTCAGTCTCGCACTCCTAGATCTCATCTCAGTAATCAAATTTAATGCAGTACTTACATTCGCTTACTAGTCATAACGTCAGATGCATAGCTTTAGTTAAGTAAATTCCTTCCATAATGCATTTTTAGGAATGTTTTGAAAAGCTACGTGGTTTTTATTGATAGCAAGAGAATATGTAATGCACAATGCAAGAAAGTCTCCCTGTGAAAAGCTGAAGTAATTGAGGATACAGAAGGCTGCATAGATTTAACCAGGAGATTAAAACAATTTTTTCTTTACTGAAAACAATACTACAGGGGTTGATGCAACCCTTTAGAATAACACGGTTTATAGGGGAAGCGTATTGGTGATGTAATCTGTATTTATATTAACTTAACGCAATGAAATACCAGCCAGTCTCCTGTAATGCTGCAACAGTATTCATGCAGTTCCATCCGCTTGTTCTATGCAGGCTGATGGATATACATGTGAAGTTAATTGAGTCCCCGTGCATGTGTGTATGCATATTATGACATTCTCTCTCTCTCTCTCAATCGCCTGCTTCACTCCTAAATCACCGTGTCTATTGTGTTATATACCACGAGAGCATGAATTTATTACTGCTCTGGGCCCTCTCTCACCGATGTTCATTCGTTCTCTCAAACCCCCACTTTTCCTCCCAACATGCAGGCCCATTTGATTCAATCATAGATAATTCTGTTGTATATATTTGTGTTTCTATCATCATCTCCATACCATCTATAGGCAGCTGTTTTGGTATAGAATTTACGGAAAAAAAATCATTAGCCACTACGTCGAGTGATGGGAAATACGACATTCTGTTTTAGATCCACACAGATAAACATAACAATGGAGATATACGTTTGTAAATAAATAAGCATATGTATCGTTTTGTTATAAAGTGTGTGCAGTATTTTTATATAGTTTTTAATGCAGATGCATTTTAATTTGACTGCATGCGCGTCAAAAATTCTGGCGAGATATGGGAAACTATATCCTGGAATCATTACCACGCAGTCGATAGAGACGTGAAGGTGCTTACAACGCAACGGACATTCGTTCTCAGTATTTTCACCTTACCTGTATTCGGCACAGGGCCCACACTTTAATTGTGCTGTAATTTGTTTTCAAAACACAACATTACATTGCAGTCGTCTACATGTTGATTATTTTCAATACAGGCGTCATATTGCGCAAAAATCAATGAATGCATTTCTAATTTCTCGCCATATGTATTTTCGTGTAGCTCAAACCTTAGTGAGAAATGTAACAAGTTTTCGCGCGGTCGCCGTGTTGCTATTTAAAATATTAAATATAAAAAGCCACACCATAAATTGCGTATTTCAACTTCACCTGTCTGATTAAATAGAGTAGTTTGTTACGGTAGTTTGAGTGCTGGTGCCTACAGTCTTCGAAGTAGCAAATTCAGGTGTAGTGTTTTGATGACCTGTTTTGAAATTTCATTACCGTCAGGCTGAATTTAAATTACCACAATTTGTTAAAAGCTCTCAGAATACACGCATAGAATCCCTCAAACTATAATGAAAAATCCTGAGGTGGGAGCATAATTTGACTAATTTTTAATTTTCACTTCTTTCAATTTCTGTAAGTAGAACGCGTTAGACGAATAACGTACGCATCTTACAGAGTTCAGTTGTCCCGATACTCAGCCCAGCGCTTGTCGCATGCTGTGGTAAGAAGTGCTTAGAATACAAGCCGTTGGTAAATGTCAACGTATTTTTTAATATCGTCTATTTCGTTGAGGTCAGCTACACTTTCCATCAGTCAGCACCTCCTGCAGAAATTTTGATGACTCAGTAGATATTCGGGAAGGGAAATTTTACCGGAGCTACTGCCCGGAATATAACTGTGATATTCTACTCTCTGCTTAGTTAATGTGGTTTTCTTTTAAGCTGGAAATGTGCGGAGTGTTATGAGGTTTCCAGTCCTATACAGTAAACGAAATCAATGCATCTACTCTGCCTTGTTATGACGTGTGGCAAGATTAAGTACCACTGGGGTTGGACGTCTGGCACACCACCAGTCTAGCCGACGCAGGTGTAAATGAGTTCTGTGTATTATTCAAGTGGACGGACAACACGACATGCACCGCGCTGCACGCACCCCCATAAACCGCGGTCTCTCCTAATAGGTTGTCTGAAAAAATAAAGTCCTAGTACATTATTGCAAAACATACAGGCGGTAGGAACGTGGTATCTTACAGAGGGTGAAGGTACTGTGGGTTGCACGCAGGAAGATACGAAGAAACGGACACAGTCCTGCATCATACTTCATGCTTCGGTAGTCCAGGGATTCGCAACTGTTCTAAATTTGTGAGACCCATGAGCACTGGACAGACGTCCCCATGTCCACGTTGCTGAGACCTATGTGGCCTGAAATGTGAGATTTTTCTGAGTTTCTACTGTTGGGAAAATTCCTCCGGAGCTTCTGAAGTATATATAATACCAAACATTTGTTCTTCCCACTGTTTATGAACTTGGGCCCAGGAGTATTTGGGAACAAAGCACGACAATGGATGTTTCAAAATTTGGATATGAGGTTAAGAAGTACATTAAAAATTCTGTTCAATTGTGGGATTTTTTGAAGACGTTGATTGGTATTTGGCTACACAGAAGTGGCAAGACCTTCTTGCCCAACTCAAGGAAGGTCCTGCACTATAGAAACGCATGAAATTGAACTTATTTTGGGGAATAATTGAAAATGTTCATCGAAAATTGAGATAAATCGAGTGAACACAGGATAATAAGTTCTGAACAGCTTTTTGTAATACAGAAATGAAGCAGACACTATAGAAGTGGTATCACTCCTTCAGAAATATACGTGTACGGTATTGTATGTTACCTAGTTTGAATAAAAAATTCAAAGAACACATTTCGAAAGAAATAATTTGTTTTTTAATATAATTTTAAGTCATAAAAGCGCCGAAATTCTTTGCTTCCCAAACATTATGACGGATTAATGAACGTAGTGAATTTATTTAAATTGCCACCGCATGTTGTCACAGATCGGAGGACAAAAATATGAAAAAACTGATAAAAAATCGATCGGGATGACCTGCCAAGAGATTCAATTTGTTGCCTTTAGATGTGTGCTATCGTTATATTACTTCGAACATGGCTCTCTGATGCAGAAGTGTTGTCAATCGTTTCCTAAACCACATCTTAGAGATTCTCACAACAGTAAAGCCAGTCGTCCTTTTGGTGCTGTTTAAACAGACAGTTCAACTGGGATGAGGCTGTTTTTCCTACCACTTTCACAGTGCATGGAAACTGAAACTTTAAAGAAGAAATATAGTTAAATCTTTGAAAATGAAGTCACTCATATAATTAAAAATATAGGAAAGAAGAGTTCGAATCGCATCCGGGACCTCGGTGGCATTATCTCAACAGTTCTTTTAGCATGCAGCATGGCTGCACAATACTTCCTCACGATTTCCGCAGTTCCTATTGCGACGTTTGTATTGATAAAGAACAGCAGGCTGGATCATTGTGATATGTTATACCGATATTTTTAATTACAAGGACTTCTTCACATGTTATTATCTCACTCTGTCTCTCTCCATATATATATATATATATATATATATATATATATATATATATATATATATATATATGTATTTAATTTTTTTTTATTTAAATAAAAAATATTATATTTTATATCTATAAAAAAAAAAAAA
>Ga0123354_10009323_pt1 | contig 15014 bp, 9 predicted proteins | sample TergutLab28metaG_2_FD_97872 | JGI IMG/M metagenome (GOLD analysis project Ga0123354, IMG submission 97872) | Labiotermes labralis P4 segment gut microbial communities from Petit-Saut dam, French Guiana - Lab288 P4 | ecosystem: Host-associated > Arthropoda: Insects > Digestive system > Gut ...
AAGGAAAGAACTAGAGATCTCTGGAATACAAGACGTGAGACTCAAATACAAACAAAACTTGATCAACCACCTTGAAAGAATGGACAACACCAGACTCCCGAAACACGCCCTCAACTACAAACCTCGAGGAAGAAGAGACCGTGGACGCCCCAGGAAACGATGGCAATGCGTCGATGCCGGAACAGGTCAAACGACCTAATTCATGGAGGAAGATTATTATTATTATTATTATTGCATCTAGTTGGCTGTTTTTTATGATGTCAGTAAGTTTTATTATTAGTTTCGTGGTTTGATAAACGGTAGTACACTGTTTGTCCGTATGTACCGCACGGGCATACAGAAAGCCTACACAACAACATAACATTAATTTAGTTACTATCAAATGCACGTCTTTGTCAATAAACTGTGTTCCCTTCTCATGGAACTAAATCATTAAGGTAACTGCGATCGGTGGAATGTTTTTAAAATCGCGAGTTTTTAGGTCCTCAAAGCGGTATGGCAGAGGTTGCCATTCTTCTGAAATACGACGTCGCATCACTGGGTAATTGGCTTTTGGTATTTCAGAACAACATTGTCGTCCCACTTTCAAGCTCCGAAATGTGCAATTTTTTCTTCGACATTTCGACCCTTGACTATAAGACTATTAACGTTGTTTCAAAACGTCGGGAATCGATCATGCAGCGACGTAGCGCCTTATCCCAGAACAGCGGGAACCTTACTGAAGACACTTACTTACTTACTTACTCCATGGAGAAGAGTCCTTCTTGAGTAGCTAACCGGTTTGCAGCTAGTTAAGAAATTCTCCGTATTTTATGGAACCCGAAGGTTCATTACCGAATTCACAAGTGCCCGCCACCTGTCCCTATCCCGAGCCAGCTCGATCCAGTCCATACCCCCTCATCCCACTTCCTGAAGATCCATCTTAATATTATCCTCCCATCTACGCATGGGTCTCCCAAGCGGTCTCTTTCCCTCAAGTTTTCCTACCAGAACCCTGTACACGCCTATCTTCTTCCCCACACGCGCTACATGCCCCGCCCATCTCATTCTTCTCGATTTTATCACCCAAACAATATTGGGTGAAGGGTACAGACCATTAAGTTTCTCATTATGTAGTTTTCTCCACACTCTTGTTACTTTGTAGCTCTTAGAACCAAATATTCTACTGAAGACAATGTATACAATTTTCAGCACCGATCCGTTTCTCCGTATATTCGTCATGATGGGTTCTAAATCCCAAACAGAATGTAAATCAGTGACGGGTTTGTGAAAATTTGGATCGCACATACACGACAGGAAATCAAGCGACTACGTAAAGGACTAGTAACTTCTAAAGTAGGACTTCGCGTCAGGGTTTCATTTTTACGTCTGCAGTCAATTACTGTTAACATTTCTAACTTGAATACGTCTTCCTCGTCAGCAGAATGAGCCAAATATGCGACCAGTTACAAGAGATTTAGATTACGTGGCATGTGCTCAATAATGTTTAAGTTTCTGTGGCGAATAATAAAGATGGGCTGTGCAGACGAAGTGCAGAACTCTGCATACTAAGCACATAAGGAAATAATAATTATAGGCCTATATTAGTCGCAAGAAATGGACCAATTAGAAACCGACCGCAACGAAAGCCAAGGAATGCGTTCAGTTCGTACAAGCATACGTCGCACAACGAGAACTAACATGCGTTTATTACAACTGCAAAATAAGGTAAAGGATAGAAAGTGCAAAATACAGTCACCACTATATTAAAGTCAAAATCAGACCCACACTGCCGACGTAGCTCAGTCGGTATAGTGACCAGACTTCGAGCTGCACTAAGGCAGACTTAGGGCTCGATTCCTGGCACGTGGCGGATATTCATCTCCGCTCCGTTTCATCCTGCCTGTCTCGTGGGCTCACCCAGTCCCTATCCAGTGAGCACCAGGTGTGAAACTCACCACTCACCAGCATCTAAACCAAAGTCCAAGAATGCAAGGCGCTATACCTCAACTCTCCCCCCCCCCATATCTTCACGTGTAATGCTTAATTCAACACAGCGACAACTAGTCAGTTGAGTATACCTTTCACACATCACGGTCATTTTTCTCTAGGCTCTACAGATCGAAACATGGCGGTATAATCATCACAATCAGGTACACACGAAATGACGCTACAACAATTAGTTTGGGTTAGATATAAGTATGATTTAAATGTTTAATCCAGCTCTCCGCATTTAGGCTGTACTACTGCTTATTATGACATACATAATGAAGTTAGTGAAAAATTACATTTAAAAACGTGCACTACTATATCAAAGCCAAAGGTAACTTAATCCTACTGCTCTGTAGCCACAGGCATACTTCTGTGTGGATTTGACTGTTATATGTTTACTGTTGAACAAGTGTGGAGAACGAAGATTGTATAAATGTTTATTTAAAGTTGTTCGGCGAAACAGAATGACGGATTATAATCCTAATAAGATATACGACGTCTGGAATTAACTGGTTTCGTAATAGCGATAAAGGTCTGTCACGAAATGCCTAAGAGGTTTGTAATGAATAAATGAAAACCTATAATGTGTCGCAGAATCCGATAACAGGAACAGGTAAGAGCCAAGAACTCAGGCTAACAGGTGACGTTAATAGTGATAAACTGTTTCACATGATAACAATCGCTTACACTTAGCATAGGCATATATCCACTTGAAGCACGTCAATCAATCAGCAACGAGTGCTAAGGAAGTGTACTAAGGTAAATAAAGAAGAAAGTTTACAACAGGGAACTTCGTAATTCGCATTCCGCTTACAACACAGGCTACCACAGAACAAAGTCCGTTGAGCCTAGCAATCACAATACCGTTGTGTGTCTCATTTCTTTAATTTTTTGTCTGACCTCTCCTACCTACTCATCGTAGACGTACAGGGTGACTGTTGGTCTTTATCACCGTCAGGGACACACAAACACACACACACACTTGACAGGAATCCTTTCGATGAGGGATCAGCTTATCTCTACCTGCCAACACACAACACTCACAACGGACAGTAATCCACGACCCCGGCGGGATTCGAACCCGCAATCCCAGCAAGAGACTGGCCACAGACCCACGCCTTAGACCGCGCGGCCAACGCGATCGAACCACTTCTTTAATAATTTTACGAATACTCCTACAGACTCGTTGTATCGGTGGAGGCCCTGCATGCAACTTCCTTATCTTGAAAGGACGACATATCCTTAAAAAAAAAACCAAGAAGGACCTACCGATCCCTGAAGATGAGGACACCATGTTCCCTCGAAAAGTCGGGATCGAATTACCCATCGGCACGGCGCCGTATCCCAGAAGAACGGAATCCTCAGCTCTACAGCTGCGAAATCCTCAAAATTCCAGTTATAAATAACTCAGTAATTTACGAACAAAAATTACACCAGACGGGTAGAAACTCTTCATCTTGGAACGTGTTGAAATAAAAAAAGAAACATCACATTGCTGACGACTTGAAAAGAAATATGATCAAAGAAAGTGCTGCAATTTCTCCTGCCACGCTGCCTGCAACAGTCGGGAACACAGCGCGTCGTGTCAGCGTCGGTCTCCGGGCAAGGGGAAATCACTTTCAGCAACTTCTCTAACACAGCCACCTGCCCATTTTCCGAGTCACGTACAGCCAGGTTTCGTTTTCATAATTCAGTCACAAATTCGGGGGCCACTCAGAGAAAATTGCTCTGTAATAATCCCCCCCCCCCCTCTTCAGATGTCCTTGGATAATTCACAAAACCTGCCTATAGCACAGTGCGCATTTTCTGTATTATTATGCCATACAAGGCCAATTTAAATTCACAATTTAGCTCGTGTTTTAGCAGCTACATCCTATGTAAATGTCAAACGGAAGGACCCCATTACAGTTGCGTCTCTTTTATCACTTCCAATTTTAAAGTTATAATTAATAGTATTATTATTATCATCATCATCATCATCATCTAGAAAATTTATTGTGGGCCGGGTAGCTCAGTCGGTATAGCGACTGAGCTACGGGCTGGACGAACCGGGATCAATGAGCAGGTAAGGAGAAAGGTTGTCGGTGCGTGTTGTAGTATCCACGTTGCGAAGTGCAGTGAAAGTAACAGCTGAGTCCGTGGAGTGATTACAAAGTGTGGTGTAGTGCTTAAACAGGGCAAGTTTTGTAAGATCGACCATGGCAGAACGACAATATACAATGATATGTATTTTTGACCCCACTAGTTCACGTATTTCAGCTTACGACATACATCAATGGATTCATGACCAGCTACAGGTATCGGAACAATCGCTAACTATGATACAGATTGATGGGACAAAAAGACACGTATTTCTGAAATTCGTATATGACATATGCATACAGAACATTCTGCAGTCTACGAATGGGAGTGCTGAATACAGGCATGTGACAGGGGAAATATCCATAGTACGTCTAGAGGTGGCCGGCATGAGAATGCGGCGTATTCGGATCGCCAACCTGCTCCCAGAACTAACTGAAAGATCCATTCGAGCAGCATTAGCATCATATGGGGAAACTGTCTCGATCCAGAACGAAATATGGCCTAAGGCGTACCGCTACAAGGTAGCTAACGGGGTTAAAGTGATCATGATGAAACTGGCCAAACACCTTCCGTCCCAAATGAACATTGCAGGGCACAGAGCATTACCGTCTTATGACGGCCAGCCAGTTACATGTTACGGGTGTGGGAACAATGGACATACAAATCAGGCATGCTCCAGAAGGCGTGGAGGAGGTATGGTAACATTAGATTCGACCTCCAATACATGGGCCCATGTCGCGGCTAAAGGCGCCCACATCTGGCACGGCACTGTTCACAATCGAATTGAGGTGGTCCCCCAGAGCGCATCGCATGACCAGGCATCGGGAGTTTCCCCTACTGTCGACGACCTTAAGCCCACAAATGCCCCGCTAGATATTGGTGGGGAATAACAGGACCGCACTCACCAACAAAGGCATGATCTGAAGCCCCAGGACGAGGACGCAAACCCAGTCGACTTCAGAACCTGTACTGACCCCCAAGAAGTGACAACCGTGGACGCAGAAATGACGGCATTTGACGATAGGCCAACCAGACAGACAGCGCAACCCCTGCATGCAAACACGCAGGGAGAAGAAGGCACCAGACAGTAAATTGTGACAGACGTCGAAAGTACAAATGGGCTGGACGAGGACGCAGTGTCCGCGGACGGCGCAACCAACCCTCCGTATGAAGACCCTAAAACGGACGATCCGGGACAAACCCCATCCCGAAATAAAGATAAAATTGTAAAATAGCGCTGAAATACGACGGGAACGGACGAGGACTAGAACGTGAGTAGCGCAACGTAATAAGGACAAAGTTAGAAACCATCGTCGATCCTTCGCCCACTCCCCTCCGCAGTTCGACCTGATGGCCTCAATCAAAATTGCCACTTTAAATATAAATGGAATGACATCTCCCACGAGAATAGCGATGCTCGACGCATTACTCAGGCGTCAAGAAATAGACATCCTACTAGTACAAAAGGTCACCTACCACGTCCTCACTGACTTCCAGAGATACATCACACAATATAACATCGGCGCCAATGGGAAAGGTACCGCCATCGTCGCAAGGGATGGAATTAATCTAGAGAGAGTCCGTCTGGACGCGCTATGGCAGCCAAATTCACAGAGATCTGGATAATTAATGTGTACGCCCCATCTGGCACGGCGATGAAGCAGGAACGCGAGCGTTTCTTCAATAGTGAACTGCCTTGTCTGCTGACTGGTGACGGGCCATATATTACTGGGTGGGGATTTCAAATGTATATTGGAGGCTTCGGACACTACCGACGGCTTCACCTACAGCCGAGCATTAGCGGAATTGGTGCATGGCCTAGCATTAAGAGACACGTGGCAGGGCAACCCCACACGCAAAGTTTACACCCACTATTCCGTGTCCGAAGCAACCAGGATTGACCAAATTTATGCCATACGAGAACTGCTCGAGAGGAAACTGGGTGTGGATGCCATTGCAGCACCGTTTACTGATCACCTCGCCGTATGTCTACGACTATCAATTGATCTACCAATTATGCGGAGGGGACGCGGGCTATGGAAAATGGACAGCGCTGTAATAACTGAGAACGCATGAACGGATAAGTTGAGAACTCTATGGGGACAACTGCAACGGCAGAAAGGGTCTTTTCATGACCTAACAATGTGGTGTGACCGCTTCTGTAAAAAGAAAATACGACAACTATACCAACGTAAACAAGCCGAGCGCCGAAGGAACCACTGTATGATGGAAAACCATTTATACGAACGCATGTATGATGCATTGCAGAGACCGGGCCCAAGTGACCAAACGCTACCTGCTTTAAACCGTCTAAAAGCAAAAATTGTGCGACTACACAGCAGAAGGCTACAGAAAATTCTTGATGACAATAACGATGCTGATAGACCAGATGGAGACCAGTCGACGATATACCACATCCTTCAGACGAAACGGCGGCGTGCAGAGTGGACCATATATTGCTTGAGAGATGGAACAGGGCAGATGCATACGACACCGAGCGGAACAGCACAGACGCTTACAACTTTTTTACGGAACATGTACGCAACAATAGAGGTGAACGATACCAGCGTCGAAAAACTTATGGAGGTAGTCCACTGCGAGCAGCATACTTCGTATGAGAAAATGCTCGAGTCCCCATTCGAGCCAACGGAGATAAACCGAGCCATACAAGCGGGCGGGCGGGCGGAAAAAGACACCTGGGAACGATGGACTAGGACGCGAATTCTATTCACACAATTGGGCAATCATAAAAGACGACTTGTGTGAGGTCATCAACCAAATGTTCTGGGCAGGAAACACATCGCAGCAACAAAAACGAGGTGTGATAGTTTGCCTGCCGAAAGCGCAAGGGAACCAAACACCAGAAGACTACCGCTCCATCACACTCCTCAACTCTGACTACAAGATTCTTGCTCGTATTATCGCACAATGCCTGCGTCCAGTGTTGGCAGATCACCTAACTGAGACCCAATTCTGCGGGGTCCCTGAAAATACGATCATTGACGCGGTGGCAACGGTACGTGATACCATCGCGTATGCGGAAAGCAGGAGGATCCCGCTACGCGTGCTTTCCCTTGGTGTTAAAAATGCTTTCGATAGGATCGACCACAACTACCTGTTTCAAACACTCCAGGGATACGGCATTGGAAACGCCTTTATCGCCGGTATCAAGGGGATGTATGAAGGTGCTACGTCCTCAGTTCATATAAATGGCCGTCAGTATGGACCCCTACCAATTCGCTACGCAGTGCGGCAGGGGTGTCCGATGAGTATGGCCTTCTATGCTATATGCCTCCACCCATTCCTTCGCCTTCTGGACCTAAAACTACCAGGTATAAGGATAGGACGCCGCACACGCCCCACATCGGTGGTGGCTTATGCCGATGCCGTGGCCATTTTTGTAACCTCTGCTGCTGACTTCGCCATTATAGAGGAAGCCATCCGCCTATATGAACAAGCATCAGGTGCCCGCCTCAACCCTCTAAAATCTAAGGCTCTCGCGGTAGGAAGCTGGTGTACACAGGAGACCGTCTTGGGGATCGCATATCATCCCCATGTGACCATATTAGGCGTCACTTTCTGGGGCACAATCGAGCAAACGATGAAAGACTCGTGGGCAAGATTAACAGGGAAGGTACGAGCGCAGGCAAAGCGAGCCTACACTCGGGGCCCTTGCCTGGCAACACGGGTGCGTTATGTAAACACTTTTCTCCTGTCCAAAATCTGGTATACCGCCCAAATCGTGCCGGCCCCAAACATATACACACAACAACTGACAACCGCCATTACATGGTATATCTGGAGAGGAACAGTCTTCCGAATGCCTGTATCAACACTACAACGACCAAACCTTCCTTTACCTTTTACCTTTTCTAGGAAATTTATTATCTAAGTGCAGGTTTTGCCTGACTTTTTATCCGTCGGATGTAAATTCAAAATTATGCTATCTCACTTCCTTTGTAACAGTTGACTTAATAAGATTTCATCCAGCATTTTCAGGTGTGTGCATCATCAAACTTGATACGGAAGTTCACAATGGTTCATTAACCTTCGCCATCATATCAAGATACCTTAATATTTTGCAATGTCCGTGAATTGCGTTACGATTTATAGAAATCCAACTGAATGCACTGATTAGTTAATTACATTAATACAAAATTCCACACTAACCCGTGTATTAGATTGGATTTTAATAAATATGTAAAATGTCAAATGCAGTCACCAGTTCTTGTCTTATACATGGTCCAATTCCTTTAAAAAAAAATCACTTCAACAAAATCCACAAATTTTTCGAAGATCTAGCAATCTGAAGCACTTCAGTATACAATATTAATTGTATTAATTGGCGCTGCGTGCCTCGCCAGCTCGTACATCCGCTATGACGTTACTGTCAACTAAGAAGGGACTGGAAAGACCTCAAACGATAAAACTACTTTTCCACAAAATTTGTCAGTTTTTTCAAATGTTAGAAAGAGGGGTGGGGGAGGCTTATAAGACTACTTTCTTTCCTAAGAAAGGCAGCTGATTAAAAGGGGTTAAAAGATTTTTAAGCGGCTCTTTAGTAAAAGAAATTACAAAGTTTAGTGGAGTTCAGCCTTTCTGCAATCCAATAAACTTGCTTTAAATATGGGAATTTCCGCTTGAAGGACTCCCTTTAACAACATAAATCATGCATAAATTTCCAAGTCCTGTACGTTATTAAGGGATTCAGCCACCTGCCACACGAAAAGACAGGTTAACAAAGGAGGAATATTGTGGTCAGGTGAGAGTACACTCGCAGACATTAGGACAATGGCGAGCCGAAGACATGTACAGTAAGGATAAAAGGTAAAATCGCCCTAGAACAGGCCACGAAGGCCCAATGGGGAGCACAGGAATAGTTCTAATCTTTCTTTAACCTCGGCGCTAGATGACAGTGGGTGATCGACGCCAAGCTCCGGCCGCTTCACCCCCAGGAGAGACCCAGTACCCATTGTATAGGAGACTGGATGGACCCCAGAGCCGGACTGGACGGGTGCGGAATATCTCACCCCCCCCCCACCAGGATTCGATCCCTGGACCTCCCAGCACGTATCCAATCGCTATACCGACTGAGCTATCGCGGCCCACAGACATGTACAGCACATGAAATTGAAGCACGTTATACAAATTCCGTGTCTATCGTCCAAATGAAAGTACCACACTAATCCACGTTTTTGTGGATGATTTATCGACTGTTATCAGCGATGCGTGTGCACGCGTGTATAATTTGTGTGTATACACGCAAAGTAAATGCATATAGCCTACTATAGACATTTTAATCTGAAGACCTACAAGAGAGCAGACCACCTTGAAGACGCAAGGCTTAGACGTAATAACATTTACATAGATCCTACAGAAACGATCTCTCGCAAGGTCATTTTATATCGGTGGTCTCCAAAGTGTGCTCCGCGGATCCCCAGTTCCCAGAGGATCCGTGAATGTATTTCTGTAATGACAAATTTGAAGTTTACTTATTCCTTAATTAAGAGAATAATGTTTTGTAAAAAATAATCGCGCCGTTCCCAGAGACCGCGCGGTCTAAGGCGTGGGTCTGCTTCCGCACGCTTGCTGGGATTGCGGGTTCGAATCCCGCCAGGGGCATGGATGTCTGTCTCTTTTGAGTGTTGTGTGTTGTCAAGTAGAGGTTTCTGCGACGACCTGATCATTCGTCCAGAGAAGTCCTACCGAGTGTGTTGTGTCTGAGTGTGATCACGAATCCTCGATAATGAGGAGGTCTTGGCCCACTGGGAACTGTTGTGCCTTGGTAAGAGAAAAATAACTGTGGATCTTCTTTTAATTAGCAATGTGTTTATTTCGTATGAATATTAGAATATCCAATTAAGTAACTTTTGTACCCACGAAGCGAAGGTCAAATCATGTAATTCACTGTTACGTGTGGCACTGATCTGTATTCCCATCTACCAAAAACCTGTTCTGAAATGAACATTTTTTAAATTTTTTGATACCTATCATCCGGAAACTCAATATTTACGTAAGGGTATATAGATCCGTGAGCCGGGTAGCTCAGTCGGTATAGCGACTGACTATGTGCTGGACGGTCCGGGAGATGAGATTTTCCGCCCATCCAGACCGGCCCTGGAGCCCACCCAGCCTCCTGTAAAATGGGTACCGGGTCTTTCCCGGGGGTAGAGGCGGCCGGTGCGTGGTGCTGAACCCCAACCCCCAACTGGTGTGCCGAGGTCCTAGAAAAGAGTAGAGCTATACCTTTACTCTCCCTAAGGGCCTTCGTGGCCTACAAAAAGGGTGAAACCTACCTATATGGATGCGTGGTTATTTTTCAAAGCCGCAAGAGGCCCGCGGGGAAAAGGTTTGGAAAACACTGGTTTATACAATAATGCCAGCATTTACCTTGAGGAACAGAGACACGCGAAACACCCATTATGACGATAAGTGTCCCGGCAGAGGTTCGAACCAGGCACCACCCAAATGCCTGTTAGAAGCGTTACCACATCAACCACCTTGCTCAGACCCCTTAACATAACTAATCAAAATTCGTCCAGTAACCTCGGAAATAAACAAACAAGCAAATGGATAGATAAACGTGAACACCTCCCCCCCCCATTCCCATTATGAGTTTCTTGTATACACTTTGTACAAGAGGAAGGCAGACCGGTGTTACGAGCTTAACACTGTAGGACTATAGTCTTACGTAACGTCGCTTCACTTTCTCCAGTCAAAGAGAGAATGGGCGAAAGAAATATCGGACGAGATCTTACTTACTCCTACTTTAGCGCGACGGAATGTATACAAAGCCACTGTGCTCAATCCGTCAATAGATCCACATACGCTAGGTTCATAACCGGAAGTACGTCACTGTTACATTTAAATATTCAACACACATCCATATTAGCGGTCAAACAAAACACGTGTTTACTTTTTCATGTTTATGAACCGGGTGACATAGACTGTGTTTGAAACCAGTACTGGCGTAGCCAACGTGTAAGGTCTACGTCACAAATCATGTGCTAGTGAGACTACCAGTGTGTTTCCATTTCTTCATGGACCATTAACTGCAGCTCATGGAACTCCAGTTTCACATCACAACGCCTCAATACATTAAAAACAGTTGACCACATTTTGTATCAGTTTTTTTGCACACTCATATTGAAGAAAGAACAGATACCTGATTTATTAAACATTCGTATACAGACCGACTGAACTGAAACCGAAAAATTTAACAATTCTCATCTCCAGCTACATTTTCCACCGATTCCCTACAATATGTCAAATCCCCAGAGAAGTGCCTGAAAATACTAGGACTTCATGTAATGCCTATGCTGCGTACCGTTTTGGGCACAGGTACATGAATCAACAGCTATCCCTGTGAACATCACGTCAGCGTATGAGGGAATGGAGGTATAGCTTCACTCATTCTTAACTTCGGTACTAGATGGAGATTAACAGCCAGACTTACGCCCCGGCCGCTTAACCCCGGAGTAAAAGCCTCAAAATCCATAGAACGGAAATCCGGGTAGGGGAGAGGTGCTTGGGAGTAGGTAATTATCTCTTGCCCATACCTGGAAGCGAACCATGATTCCACGGTCGTCCAGCCTGCAGCCTACTTACAAAATCAGCTACTATACGAGTATTTCAGGTTGTTTCTCCGACAAAAACTCTGACTGCAACTATCATTATTATTATCATTATCATTGGGTAGCTCAGTCGGTATAGCGACTGAGCTATTGGCTGGACGATCCGGGATCGAATCCCGGTGGGGACGAGATTTTCCGACCGTCCAGACCGGTCCACTCAGCCTCCTGTAAAATGGGTACCGGGTCTTTCCCGGGGGTAAAGTGCGGCAGAGGCGTGCTGCTGACCACTCACCCCCTTCTAGTGCCGCGGTCATGGAAGAGTAGAGCTATACCTCTACCCACCCTCTGGGCCACACTGGGCCTGTAACGGGAACACTTTATTATTATAATTATTATTTACTGCAATTGAGTTTTCAGTCGGTTGCAGTAGTACTTACACTAGCTACAAATAAAAACAAATATGTGCCTAAACGAAACAATACAAAGAAAACACAGTAGAAACAATATAAAACACAGTAAATACAAGTACACATATTACCAAAACACTCACACATACAGACACCCACATATTACAAAACAAGTTCAAACAACAACAGTACAAGATACACACCAAATAAAACAGTCACAACACAATCAAGTACCCTTAGTATAAGGTCACCCTAATGTGCATGCTACTTTTGTACCCAAGAACTTTAACGTAACTCACTTCACTTCACTTTACTTCAAAACAAAGAACTTCACATAAATCACGTCAGTACACTCCACATCACTACACTTCACATCACTTCTCTTATTTACACTCAATCCCCACTTGAATTTCCTTGGTTGTAACTACATTCTTAACCCTCTCCCTAAACGTGTCTAGTTTACCAAACTATTTACAAAGCACTGCAGCGATGTATCAATTAAAATTTGTACTTGCACGTCAAACGTACGGCATACTTCACTTCAATAACATTAAGAATTAAACATCGCAAAATTCTTACATCAATACGCCCGAAACATTTTAGCAACGGCATGATCTTCCATTTTGAAGCGGAGTAATCTGATCTGATCAAAAATCAATAAAGACGTCAATTATAAGTGGAATTCCCGGATCGCATCATTCAATATTCAAGGCCGAATCAGCATATATGGTACAGTGACTCGCCTCAGGCTAAAAGGTTCGGGCTTTCAGGGCCGATGGGGACAAGACCCGTCCCAACTGGCCCTGGGGCCCACCCGGCCTCCTGTAAAATGGTTTGCGGGGCTCTTTCCCGAGCGTAATGCGGCCGGAGATGTGGCGTTGATCACACTCCCCTCCATTTAGCGCCGATATTAAAGGAAGAGTAAAGCTATACCATGGCTTGCATCCCGGCAGAAAAGAAATGTGTCAAATGTCTGTATCCAGGACGTGACTGCTTGCTTCACGTCGGCGTCTGTTTCAAATCGTTTGTTAGTCACGTGCCTATTAAGGGGTCCATAGCGACAGAAATAACTGGGACCCAAACTGCCAAAAGGGCTGGTGGTTGGTAACAGTGATACGGAAAGGAGGTTACAGACCACCCTATCTCGCGTCCAGTGATTTCCATCTGTTTGGACCCCTTCAGAAGTACCTGGCTGGCAAGCGATTTGCAACAGACGCCGAAGTCAAGCAAGCTGTCACATCCTGGCTAGACACTTGACACAGGTGCCCTGGTGCCATGTTGGGACAGATATTTAAATGGCAATGGTAACTACATGAAAGTATGACGTGTACCGTCTGCTACCCATGTCACATGTACATATATCGAAGTCAGAATACATTTCTCTGCAATAGAGTGTACGTTACCTTATTTACTGGAAATCCTTTGTACATTCCTTACACCTTCTGGGCCTGACAAGTAGCCCCTTCTCTTTAGAATTTGTCGACTGAAATTTGGTATAAATTTACCATCTCTTCCACACATGTTACATGTCGTGTCAGCTCAGCTTCCTTGTCGTGATGATCCCAGTAATCCAGTTGAAAGGTCAGTAATAAAACTTGTCATTCCGCAGTTCTCTCCAGCCTTCTGTTACTATGTGGGCCGGGATAGCTCAGTTGGTATAGCGACTCGCTACGGGCTGGAAGGTCCGGGGATCGAATCACGGTGGGGGGCGAGAGTTTCCGCACCCGTCTAGGCGGCCCTGTGGCTCACCCAGCCTCCTAAACAATGTGTACCAGGTCTTTCCCGGGGGTAAAGCGGCCGGGGTGTGTCCTTGGCCACCAACCTCATCTAGCGCCGAGGTTAAAGAAAGAGTACAGCTATACCTCTACTCCCCCTCCGGGCCTTCTTGGCCTGTTCTAGGGTGAACTTTACCTATACGTTTACCTTTACCCTTACCCTTTGTTTGGACATTCGCCTCAGCACCCTCTTCTCAAACACACTTAGTCTATGACCTTCCCCTTTATATGAAAGGTCAGGCTTCCCATTCCTAAGAACAAATTCCCGTCAGTAACATTCACAAGAAGTCCAAATTCAAATAAAAACACTTGTAAGATTCTGTTCAACCAGTAGACATGCAACAGCTTCGTCAGGTGATAGATACCGAATCACAATAGCCTTCTACACCCGTTCTCATTGATCCACATAACTGGGTCTGTAAATGGGAAGGTTTGACACTTTCGTCCTCAACGTAAATTAACATAATTTAGTAATGAAAGCAAGACCAGAATAAATGCGTGTGCATAATTATCCGCCGGAAACAGAGACAACCGCTCTTGTCAAAAACAAGCTGTCATTGCATAATTCAATAAAACAAACGAATTGAATGTGAGTTATTTAACCATGCATCGAACGAGAGATCAGAATATTTTCATGACAGTGAATTTGAAATACACATAACGAATTCGTCGACGCCTATTTTAATGCTACGACATTCCCTATTAGTGCCAGGTGAAAAACGTCGGACAAAATAGTTGGTTCTGTGAAATATTCAAATCTCATTCCTTCAAAACACGTGCACATGATGAACCGCGAAGCCATCTTGTTCAAGGTAACTGTCACAACGCAGATGCCATTCTCTGTATTTTAGCTCGCTTAAAACTGTACAATCCCCTGCGTTTCATCATTAAATAGTGTGGACGTTTGAAAGAGCGGAGGTAAGGTTCCATGGAATAAATCTTATTGTTGCACCGTGCATTTTTGTAGAGTCACTTTTATTATCAATCAACAACTGCACTTGCATAACTTTCACATAAAACACTTTAAAAACACTTAAAATCACTCCATGTTTCGATCTTGTCAGATCATCATCAGGGAGCTATGTTGTTCCTTGCTAAAGTTATATTACAATATTCACAACTTAATTAGTTTTTGCAAACAAGGTGTTGTGGCAGCATGTCATGTTGTGTAGTAATGTGTTGTAGAGAGAGCAGTTGTATGCTAG
>Ga0123354_10009326_pt1 | contig 15014 bp, 11 predicted proteins | sample TergutLab28metaG_2_FD_97872 | JGI IMG/M metagenome (GOLD analysis project Ga0123354, IMG submission 97872) | Labiotermes labralis P4 segment gut microbial communities from Petit-Saut dam, French Guiana - Lab288 P4 | ecosystem: Host-associated > Arthropoda: Insects > Digestive system > Gut ...
ATATCTCAGGCTATAAATATCGATATCTCAGGCTATAAATATCGATATCTCAGGCTATAAATATCGATATCTCAGGCTATAAATATCGATATCTCAGGCTATAAATATCGATATCTCAGGCTACAAATATCGATATCTCAGGCTATAAATATCGATATCTCAGGCTACAAATATCGATATCTCAGGCTATAAATATCGATATCTCAGGCTATAAATATCGATGCCGCGATGATCAGTAAATGACAACTTGAAAGGATTCGGAAGGAGTTTATACTCGTCTACTGGAGATATTATCTCAGCATTTACTTGGATGGACTGAGAAAAATCGCTAGCAACCTCAGAGAGTATAGAAAGAGTTCCGTAAACAACTTTAATTCAGCAGTTTCCTATAAAGAACGGAGTCACTCATTGGGACACTCGACGAACAATTCATTACTCTATATCTCTGTTCTGCAGGGATTTCCTTACTGATGTATTAACTTCACTACATCTAGAAGCCCTGTATCATCCCAGTGGGTGCAACATGTGATTTTACTTAAGAATTTAATTTACAATATTAATCCTATTTAATTTAATTTATTCAGGCGCTTTCTTAAGTTAATAAACTACTCTGTATCAACTGTAAAATTAGGGAGGATTAATATAAACACGAACACGGTTAAAGTTCGAGAGATGGGGAGGAGTCTGACGAGGCCTATTTTTGGTTACAGCCCGACATTAAACAGAGCGAACACATATTGACACAAAACGGAGCGTTGCCTGATAAGTCTTGCAGAGTGTCATTAAAATAACTGTCTGCCATTTTTGTACAACTGCAACGTATTATGTGGAAATATAAAGAGAAAAGTGTGGGAAAGGAAAAGGAGTCAAATTGATTGATTCAACATTATTTCAGCTGTCTAGGCTGAATAGCGGCGTACGAAAGGTTGATTATCTATTGATAATTTAAGTGTGTGTGTGTGTACAAAAAGGGCTGTAGGCCACTTGAAATTACTAACAAAACACTTATCTACACGGAAGCAGAATTGCTGGCTGCGCGGTAGCGAATCCAATTCCGGTCTTCAGAAAGACGAAGCAAGAATGCTTACTGTTTTACCGTCAAGTTAGATGTAGAAACTGAGGAGAAGATGAAGAGAAGGATAAGAAAAAGGAAGAGATTTAGAAGAATAATATAAGTATAATAAGAAATTACGGTATTTTTGGGGCCTTAGGACTTGTGGTCTGGCAGAAATTTACAGAAGTTTTGGAAGGATGAACTTTCGAGGCGAGGTTATTGCATTTTCTTAGAGGTGGACATTACTTTCGAAATTTTACTTCGATGAAGGTCTGCGCTCTTTTGGGCTTTTTGTACAACGTAAAAATGGTAGCTTCTTACCGACGTTTCGGAAAAGATCAGTCCCATCATCAAGAAGTTACCGATTGGTTGTCCCGAAACGTCCGTGAGAAACTACCATTCTACGTTACGTAAAATCCCAAAGAGCCCATATCTCATTTCCACCGCTGCGGAAGCCTGAAATCATAATGACTTCACTGAAGTTCGCGTAATTAAGTGTTTAAAGTACCAACTCCCTTAACGTAGTTACACAAGTTTATCCAGTTTAGCCTGTGGATTGTTACCTCAGGTGTAATTTTCGTTTACATGAAGGGTGTTATTACAGAGTAATAACCCAGACTCCTGTACAATGGGTACCGGGTCTTTCCTGGGGGTAAAGTGCGGCCGGGGCTTGCTGCTGACCACTCACCCCCTTCTAGTGCCGCGGTCATAGAAGAGTAGAGCTATACTTCTACCCACCCTCTGGGCCACACCGGGCCTGTAACGGGATCACTTTACCTTTTACCTATTACAGTGTAATATGTGCTCTTCAAAGTGTCTATTACTCTGCAGTGCTTAGTGCTAGTTGGTGCGTAACCAGAAAGCGGTACGATGATTGCACAGTGTCCCATCACAATACCCACACTTTGACATAGACACAAGTCTGTTGTTATCACGCAAATACGTTATTAAAGTTCGTTCGCATTATGTTCTGTGTTACTTTAATCGTAATTTGAAAAGCGTGGACAGGAAGACGAAGAGTGTATATCATCCTCCACGTAAAATAACCCAAGGACAAGGAATTAAATAAACACAACAGAGCGCAAAATGGCAAGGAGACTTCGTGGGACATAAAATGCATATCAGAAACCTCAGAAATAAGGCCCTGTAGTTGATATGGCCGTAAAACATCAGTACTTCAAATTTCTATAAGAAACGTAAGCAGACGAAAATTTGGTGAAAGGATCGTTTATTATTATTAGGGTTTTGTGGGTTCCTGTGCAGACATACAGTCCTGACGAGGTAAGCAGTCGAAATGTAACCAACTTACCAGATTGTAAGGTGTCATAACCCAGAATGTCACAGTAATAATGCTCACTGCTGCGAAGACGTTATATCTTTGTTTTTGACTCTCGGGTGACCTGCATCGTGAAAAATTTTTATAATACAACAAACTAGATATGCTAATTTCTCAAATTTATTTTTGGAACAAAATTCTACATGTTTCGGACAGTTCCCCTGTCCATCATCAGGAGTTTTTCACTGTACACATGTCATACAGGTTTGCTGACAGCTTGCAAGCAAACTGTCAGCAAACCTGAATGACATACCACTGCTGTGTGTATAGTGAAAAACTCCTCATAATGGACACAGGAACTGTCCGAAACAGGTAGAGTTTTCTTCCAAAAATAAATTTGAGAAATTAGTGCATCTAGTTGGTTTTATTATAAGAATTTGTCTTAATATGATTTAGTGTTTCTGCTACGCACTTTTGCACGCTGCCAAGGTTAATAATTTTCGCTATCCACAACACGACAGCTTCCAGTGTGCCAGACCTTCCTATTTTTCGAGGCTTTACTATCAAAATCGGTAGGACTACCCTTCACGAGTGATAAGCCGGACGCAGAGACCTCTGCCTGACAACATACAACACTCACAAGAGACCGACATCCATGTTCCTGGCGGGATTCGAACCCGCAATCTCAGCAAACGATCGACCGCCGACCCACACCTTAGACCACGCGGCCACTGGGACCGGCAAAATTCACTACAGGGGGCAGTAACTGCTAAGGTCATGTGACTAAGTAACTGTAAAATAATACGAGCTCCGAAAGAGGTTGTATGCACCAAAGTTTGTTTGGAAGATAAAACAGAAGAAAGAGGCTTCCGATAGCAAGTTAATCATATTGCTACACAATTTAATAAATTGATATATAATATAATATAATACAATATAATATAATATAATATTGGTATATTCAAAACACGCTGTGTGACGCAAAAGGAAACAATATTTTTAAGGAACGTAAAACACAAGCAGTTTTGGTACACATAAACAACTATAACAATAAATGGGTAAAGCATATTTGTATGAAGGGCAGCTGAAGACTAATGCACGACCCGCACTCTTCCAAAAACTGTTGTGTTGTTCTATATATTGTTTGTTTTGTGTTATTCTGTGTATTATTTGTGTGTAATTGTGTACTGTACTACTGCCACCGGGTGGCAACCCAATTGCAGTTTAACTAATATATATCATGTTATGCAATGTAAGCCGGCAGGTACAAGGAATTCAATACGCACGTTAGAGTGTTCACTGGATTGTTAAGCACACACGGACCGGAAAGGGCCAAGAAGCCAAAGGCCTTGAAATCGAGATACTGGTGATGGTATATTTATATACATGCTTCAAAAACAGAGCAATCAAGAAGGACATCCATGCACAGCTTGGTAACAAGGCCCCCAAAAATGTCATCTTTTGCCGGAAATCGAGCAAAATACGGTCACTAATAGGACTTGGTTACCATGTCGAACATAAATGGTTTACCTTCCCTGTGCACGTCAGGCAGCATGAAAAGAAGGGTACCTAACACTAATCACTAAAACACGACCTGCCTCGAAGAACACACTGTTACGTCTGTTTGTTTGCATTCTAATTATCGATCTGTTGGCAGAAGCTTACAAATGTGTTGACCCACTGTTTGCGGCACAATAAATCCTGCCTTCCATATTACAAGTCTCTTCCCTATTTCATGCTGTGTCATTCTCTATTCTTCTCTCTCACCTTCCTCTTTATACATTCTTCTATTTCTCTTTTCTACTTTAGAGGGGGTTATATAGTCTTCTTTGTGGGCCGGGTAGCTCAGTCGGTATAGCGACTGACTACGGGCTGGACGGTCCGGGATCGAATCAGTCTACAACGAGCAGGCAAGGAGAAATGTTGTCGGTGCGTGTTGTCGTGTTTACGTTGCGAAGTGCAGTGAAAGTAATAGCTGAGTCCGAGGAGTGTTTACAGGTGTGGTGTAGTGCTTAAATAGGGCATGTTTTTCTAGATCGACCATGGCAGAACGACAACATACAATAGTATGTATTTTTGACCCTACTAGTCCACGTATTTCAGCTTATGAAATACATGAACGGATTAATGACCAGCTACAGGTATCGGAACAATCGCTAACTATGATACAGATTGATGGGATAAAAAGACACGTATTTCTGGAGTTCGTAAATGGCATATACCTACAGAACATTCTGCAGTCTACGAATGGGAGTGCTGAATACAGACATGTGACAGGGGAAATATCAGTAGTACGTCTACAGGTGGCCGACATGGGAATGCGGCGTATTCCGATCGCCAACCTGCCCCCAGAAGTAACTGAAAGATCCATTCGAGCAGCATTAGCATCATGTGGGGAAATTGTCTCGATCCAGGATGAAATATGGCCTAAGGCGTACTGCTAGAAGGTAGCTAATGGGGTTAATGTGATCATGATGAAACTGGCCAAACACCTTCCGTCCCAAATGAACATTGCAGGGCACAGAGCATTACCGTCTTATGACGGCCAGCCAGTTACATGTTAAGGGTGTGAGGACAGTGGACATATAAATCAGGTATGCTCCAGAAGGCGTGGAGGAGGTATGGTAACATCAGAGTCGACCCCCAATACATGGGCCCATGTCGCGGCTATAGGCGCCCACTACTGGCACGGCACTGTTGTCAATGGAATAGAGGTGGTCTCCCAGAGCGCATCGCATGACCCGGCAACGGGAGTTTCCCCTACTGTCGAGAATCTGAAGCCACAAACGTCCCGCTACACATTGGTGGGGAACAACAGGACCCCACTCACCAACGAAGGCATGATCTGATACCTCAGGATGAGGACGCAAACTCAATCGACTTCACAACCTGTACCTGACCTCGAAGAAGTGATAACCGTGTACGCAGAAATAACGGCATTTGACGATAGGCCAACCAGACTGCGCGATCCCTGCATGCAACACGCATGGAGAAGAATGCACCAGACAGGAAATGGTGACAGACGTCGGAAGTACAGACGGGCTGGACAACGAGGACGCAGTGCCCGCGGACGGCGCAACCAACCCTCTGGACGAAGACCCTAAAACGGACGACCCGGGACAAATCCGATTCCAAAATAAAAAGATAAAATGAAAAAAAGCGCTGGAATACGACGCGAACGGACGAAGGTTAGAACGAGAGTAGCGCAATCCAATAAGGAAAAAGTATAGAAATCATCGTCGACCCCTCGCCCACTCCCCTGCGCAGATCGACCCGATGGCCTCAATCAAAATTGCCACTTTAAACATAAATGGCATGATATCTCCCACGAGAATATCAATGCTCAACGCATTACTCAGGCGCCAAGAAATAGACATCCTACTGGTACAAGAGGTCACCTATCACGTCCTCAATGACTTCCAGGGATACACCACACAATATAACATCGGCGCCAATAGAAGGGATACCGTCATCGTCATGAGGGATGGAATTACCCTAGAGAATATCATTATGAGTCTGTCTGGACGCGTTATGGCAGCCAAATTCAGAGAAATCTGGATAATTAATGTTTACGCCCCATCTGACATGGCGATGAAACATGAACGCGAGCGTTTCTTCAATACTGAACTGCCTTATTTGCTGACTGGTGAGACGGGCCATATATTACTGGGTGGGGATTACAATTGTGTATTGGAGGCTTCGGACACTACCGGCGGCTTCATCTACAGCCGAGCATTAGCGGCATTGGTGCATGGCCTAGCATTAACAGACACTTGACAGGGCAACACTACATAAAAAATTTACACCCACTATTCCACGTCCGGAGCAACCAGGATTGACCGAATTTACGCCACACGAGAACTGCTCGAGAGGTGACTGGGTGTGGAGGCCATTGTAGCACCGTTTACTGATCACCTCGCGGTATGTCTACGAATATCATTTGACCTACCAATTATGCGGAGGGGAAGCAGGCTATGGAAAATGGACAGCACTGTAATAACTGAGAACGCATCCACGGAGAAGTTGAGAACCCTATGGGGACAAATACAACGGCAGAAAGGGTACTTACCTGACCAACCAATGTGGTGGGACCGCCTCTGTAAAAAGAAAATACGACAACTATACCAACGTGAACAAGCCGAGCACCGAAGGGACCGCCGTATGATGGAGAACCATTTGTACGAATGCATGTATGAAGTATTGCAGAGACCGGACTCCAGCGACCAAACGCTACCTGCTTTAAACCGTCTAAAAGCAAAAATTGTGCGACTGCAGAACAGAAGGCTACAGAAAATTCTTGATGACAATAACGATGCTGACAGACCAGACGGAGACCAGCCCACGATATATCACATCTTTCAGACAAAACGGCGGCGTGCAGAGCGGATCATACGTACCTTAAGAGATGGAACAGGGCAGATGTGTACGACACCGAGCGGAATAGCACAGACTTACAACGTTTGTACGGAACACGTACGACACAATTGAGGTGAAAGAAGCCAGCGTGGAAAAATTGATGGAGGTAGTCCACTGCGAGTAGCGTACTTCGGATGAGGGAATGCTCGAGGCGCCATTCGAGCCAACGGAGATATACCGAGCCATACAAGCGGGCGGGCGGAAAAGGCACCTAGGAACGATGGACTAGGCCGCGAAATCGATTCACACAACTGGGCAATCATAAAAGTCGACCTGTGTGAGGTCATCAACCAAATGTTCTGGGCAGGAAACATATCGCAGCAACAAAATCTAGGTGTGATAGTTTGCCTGCTGAAAGCGCAAGGGAACCAAACACCGAAGACTACCGCCCCATTACACTCCTCAACTCTGATTACAAGATTCTTGCTCGTATCATCGCACAACGCCTGCGTCCAGTGTTGGCAGATCACCTAACGGAGACCCAATTGTGTGGGGTTCCTGGAAATAGATCATTGACGCGGTGGCAACTTACGTGATACCATGCGGAAAGCAGGATGTTCCCGTTATGCGTGCTTTCCCTTGATTTTAAAAAATGCTTTCGATAGGATCATCTACAACTACTTGTTTCAAACACTCCAGTGATACGGCATTGGAAATGCCTTTATTGGTGGTATCAAGAGGATGTATGAAGGTGCTACGTCCTCAGTTCAAACAAATTGCCACCAGTACGGACACATAACAATTCGCTGCGCATGCGACAGGGGTGTGCGATGAATATGGCCATCTATGCTCTGTGTATCCAAACATTCCTTCGCCTTCTGGACCTAAAACTACCAGGTATAAGGATAGGACTCCGCACACGCCCCACATCGGTGGTGACTTATGCTGATGACGTGATCATTTTTGTGACCTCTGCTGCTGACGTCGCCAGTATAGGGGAAACCATCCGCCTATATGAAAGAGCATCAGGTGCCTGTCTCAACCCCCGAAAATCTAAGGCCCTTAACAGGGAAGTTACGAGCGTAGGCAAAGCGAGACTACACTCGGGGCCCTTGCCTGGCAAAACGGATGCGTGAAGTCAACACTTTTCTCCTGTCCAAAATCTGGTATACCGCCCAAATCTTGCCGGCCCCAAACATATACACACAACAACTGACAACTGCCATTACATGGTATATGTGGAGAGAAATAGTCTTCCGAGTGCCTGTATCAACACTACAACGACCAAAACAAATGGGAGGATGGGAGAAGCCGGATATTGAGCGAAGTGCAGGGCCTTACTCCTATACCGTATGCACCTGCAAGGCCAACGGAATGGAACTTTGACTGCAGCATGGTTACAGAACTGGACCCTCACTGGCAGGCGGACAAACCCACCGCATGCCACAAGGTTCCCCACTAAACTAGCTTACCTGTACGTGTACGCCGTCAACATGGCCTACATTAAGCGTCCTGAACAAGATGTGGCCCCCCGATTCTTCTGCAGATTTATCTACGCCTCACCTCACAGTATGGCATTGGCACTGAAAGGGGCACGGGACGTAGGGATCATGACACAACACCCAACCCCCCGTGGACTAAGGTGTGAGGGAACCTACACGCAGTATAGTCATCGGAGGAACTTAAAGCAGTCTGGTTTTTGGTTATTCATGATCTCATACCGACCAACGACCGACTAGCCAAGATAAAACGAAGTACCACCAACATTGCGGTCGAGTAGACACTCTGATTCACATGCTGACTGAGTGTTGCGAAGGGGCCGACATTTAGAGGTGGATCCGTTCCAGAATAGCGATCATCCTTCGCATGGACCCGAAATACATTCTACCGGAGTGTACCGTCCGTCCGAGTTTTCACTTTTGGCCACCCCAGAGGGACCGGACAATTTTGTGGACCCTCGTCCACATGATATATTGCCGTACACAACACTGGCACCGAGTATCGACCATCGACTATGCTGATTTCATGAGGCGTGCTAGATGGAAAGCATATCAAACAACTCGCCGGCGCGAAAAGATAGGGAATTACTTGGAGATACTATAATTCCCGACACACCTCACCTGGAGAAACTGTGTTCCCTCTAGTCGCAGGATAATTGAGTCACCTGCAAGGACTCCTCCGACCGATGACGTCGCCATCATAACGGCGTTCTCCTAAGGGCCTAGGGTAACAAACGAACAGTGCAATTCGAAACACAAGGACAATAGTCCGTTAACAATACATTACTGAAATATCTTCCATGCAACCATTGTATTTGTGTACTGAAGGATCAATAAAGTTGTAATTTTAAAAAATCCCAGTGGGGACGAGATTTTCCGCCAGCCCAGACCGGCCCTGGAGCCCACCCAGCCTCCTGTAAAATGGGTACCGGGTCTTTCCCGGGGGTAAATTGCAGCAAGGACGTGCTGCTGACCACTCATCCCTTCTAGTGTCGCGGTCAAGGAAGAGTAGAGCTATACCTTTACCCACCCTCTGGGCCACACCGGGCTTGTAACGGCATCACTTTAACTTTACATACAGTCTTCTTTATGTGTGTAAGTGTATAAAAGCCGTGGCTTGTCGAAGAACAGGTTATAAAACTGACTCGTAAAATGATCTCAGGACTTCTTGAAAATCCTGCAGGACTTCAATGCTGATTAGGTTTTTAGGAAAGGAGACAAATTTTCTAAGTTTAAAATGCAGCGGAAGACAGTCATTTTTAAGTGTAAACAATTGATTTAAAAATTTCAAAGATGTCACTCTTACGCTACTGAAAAACAAATGATTAAGTAAAAAATGCGAGCCTGTACGAACAGTAAACAATTTGTTTATGTATTCTTCTGCTAAATTCACCGCGAACTACCTTTAATATCTGTTGGCATTTGTACTATTTAAGCTTCATATTAAAGAAGGCAATGCAAATTCGTTAAATATTTTAAAGAATGAACGTCGATATAAACGAAAATGCAGTATTCGTTAATAATACAACACTGTAGTGTGTGTATATATATATATATATATATATATATATATATATATATAAACAACAATATTACAATTAGTAGCAATGTATAATATACAAGCACATGTTTCGGCTCTGTATTTAGGCCATCATCAGGTTGTCCGAAGAACTTAAGTGTCTACGCCGTATGTGTGGTAATTTTGGGAGGGGGACGAGATCTCGTCTTACATCACAAATCGTGGGATTAGTAAAAGTTGCCAAAATGTATATTGATGCGTACTTCATCATGTAAATGCATCTTATGATCCTATCATACCGAAATATGTAGTTGTGTATTATATATCGCCACTAACAGTAATATTATTGTGTTCTTGACTGTATACACACACACACACACACACACACACACACACACACTACAGCTTTGTATTGTTGACCTCACACAACGGGGATGACACATCTTAAGAACAGTATTCGTTTTCAGTTACAAACTTCTGTGTCCAGACAGCATACCTGAAGCATTAGTTCGTTCTCAAAAAGTGCCACAACCTGCCACTAAACAGTAAATACAGTGCTGCCATACACAGTTATACTCTATGTGGAAGAAGATTTTGCACGCAAAAGTCTCTAGAAAAAATTCTGTTCTTAGTACAGTAATTGGTACGTCGGTCAGTCACGAACAGAAATTAATAATAAATATATATTCGAGTTTTCCTTAACATTACTGGGACTTGGGTTGATAACCAGCTTGCAACTGGACACCAGAGATAACAACCACTTAGAAGAAACAAACACGAAATGTGTGATAAAATATTCCACACACACTCCTGCTCTGATGTTCATTAAGAGAAAACGCCCGACACAAAATGGCAAACTCCGTTTTGCCCTTGCAATTTAGCCCCTCTGACGGTAGATGTCAGGTGAGTTCTACATGCCTGCTGCAATTGTTGTCGCAGTTCAGGTACTTTACGTGACAGTACCGAACAAAAGGGCAGTTTTCTGCGTTATTTCAGTAAGAGAAAGTTAATTAGGCCCCTGTGTATAACTTGCCACGTAACGGTAGCCTGCCCCTAACAGACGAACGCGGCTGGAAAACAAAATATTCTGCACATAATTCGTGGAAAATTATACAGGGAATTCTTTATGTAAATTTTATTACTCTTGAGAGTATGACGGAGTTGCCGTGCGGTTTCACTGCAACACAGGTCACCTCTTTATGTACAGGTTCCGTCCTTGCGAGCTTATTGTACAAGGAATATTCAATAGAATCCGAGCTGCAGGCTAAAACCTACAGCCCGGACACTACTCCAGCCTAACCGCACCTAACCTCCAACCTGCAGCAAATCAAGAACGAAACGACCAATGTGGTAATCAACATCATCAGTCGCGAGCTCCTGATGATGGCCATAGTAATGCCCGAAACATGTTGAGCCTATAAGAAGTACAATGAAATAATAAGTGGCATCTAGTTGGTTCTTATTCTTCAGTTTTAAGAGTTGAGTTTATGTAAAGAGAAATAGTAAGGCAACTGCGGTGACAGACCTGTCTCCTCCGTCCAATAGAAGAGACTGGTTGTCGTCATCATCGTGTTCGATCCTTTATATCCTTTCTATCGAGTCTCCTACCTAAATCAACCAAACACTTGTAAGGAATAATTGTACTGACGCATTTCGTCGACGGAATATTCTCACACACACGAAATTAAAGGCATGAATTCTTCTTTTCTTTCACACAATCATTTCATGAGTCACCAACTTCGTAACTCAAAACAAGCTTTTTTTTTTCCTCTCTCTCCTGACATCACTTTACTTCTGTGCCAGTTTCAAAGCAAAATTTTTATTCAGGCTTTCTCCTTTCAAATTTAACAGTCAACTCTCTCTTTCAATTTCCTCCGCTTTATCTTCTTCGACAGGTCTAACCCTGATATCTACAGTCATTTTAATATTTCATTTCCTGTATACATCTGTAAATTGAAAACCACAATATAATACCTACTGAATTATTAATATTAGAATGTGGGATTATTTTCTTCTAACACACTTTTTATACAGTGGAAGGAACTTTCAATTACAGCCAACTGCAGACAGAATGTCTCTGGCATTTCAAATTCCCTTCAGAGAATTTATAATGTAACTTACGTACAGTTTACATTACTATCTACAGTGAGTTACGCATAATTCGGAGGCTAACGTGAAAATTATGTTGGGGCTTGACCAGTCTGTCTTTATTTCTATGCTGCAAGCAGCAAAAGTATGGTTGATAGTGGATAATAAAGGTAAAGATAAAGAAATCATTATAGGGGCGTGGACAGGCCCTGAGGGCTCTAGGTTGAGGCTCCCAGAATTTCTAGAAAATCAGCATGTGAAGATGGCAAGGTTGTCAGCCTTACGCACCGGCCGCCTTTACCGTCAGGAGATATCCCTGGTACTCAATTCTGTTAGAGGTTAAGTCCATTTCAGGGCCATTGGGCGGCCGAAAGGATTAAGTCAACAAAAAATCCCGCTACCTTCCGGTTTGCAGCTCAGTGCCTCAAAAAACTGCACCACTACGTACCTCAGTAGTGGACAATAGGCTACTTGAAACACTTCCCCTATTAGTCGATTATAGTCTATCAACCGGGTTCTTTTACCGAATACGGTGGATTAGCGATGCCACCTCTAGCCTAAAAATTGCGATATTGGCTAATTTTTAATCCAAAGTGCTGACTGTCACGAAGCTACATGTGGTCGTAACCCAGACTACGAGGATCTATACCTGTGCCACACTTTCAGCGACATGGCCACTTCAGTAGGAGAAGAACGTACAAAAAGAGTTAGGTTAATCCCTGAATACCAAAAATTTCAGTCGCTCCTTGCTCCTGGAATTTATACACCTTAAGCAAACGATGAGGATTACTGTAGGTTTCCTGTGAACATTGCTGTTGACTTGGACCTAGGAACTGCGGTGATCTACTGCGTAGACCGATGTCTATGAGCTACAGCAGGTGAGGCTAGCACATTCTGCTCCAAGTGGAATAGCTGCATTGATATCAAAATGCTCCACTCTCCCGGGACTGTCGTATAGAAGTGTATCTGACACTTGTCACATGACAGCCGGTCCGTGCAATTCATCATCGCGGCTCCAACAACAGCCGTTATTGTCAACACCCCTCCCCAACCCCAACATACCCTTCAAAGAGTAGGAGGAGGGGGCTCACCCATCGGGCTTCTTCTGTCAACTACACCGGAAAAAGTTTCCTCTTCGCTACAGAATTACTTCTTTCTTGAACCCTCTCCCATCATTTCGGCTGGCACCGAAAGTTGGAACTTTGTTTCTTGGTGCAACGAATGGCTTAAAGTTTTGTGCCGTCATTACGGGAAATGTATAAAGAAAGTTACAGATGAAAAAAATCATGAGCCTAATAAAACAGAACGTTCGTGTAAAAAATGTTGATAGCTTTTTAGTAACTTCCATTGGATAAATTCAGCAAAGTACCTGGCCTCAAGAAGTCACTACAGTAGGGTCTCGTTCTACGACGGGGTTACGTTCTCGAATATTTGGTTATAAATCGAATCGTCGTAAAACGAGTACTATTCAAATGGTTTAACCTTTTGACGCCTAATGTCAACTATAGTGGTCGTACCGCACCGCTAACCTCTAAAGTTACATTTTATATATTTATTCAACAAATATAGATACTGAATATTTTAAACATGGTATATACTCTCCGTTTCTTTTATCTTCAAAAGGCAGTTTGTTTCATAATTTTAACGTATTTGGTTCCTGTGTTATTCACATTTTACATACAGGGTGTGCTTAAATTGAGAAAAAAAAAATTCCGGCGCCAAAAGTTTAAATTGAGATAGTTTCATGTTCGAAACAAATTTGGCAAATAATTTTATAATTTATCATGTTTCTTTACATTACGACAAACAATTTTAATTTAATGCATGAAGTATATAGAAAATAACACAGATAATTGAAAAAAAAATATTAATCAAGTCACTTCTTATTTTGTTGAAGAAGGACCAGGCCGTGATTCAGAAATCATGAAAGACTGTAACGTCAAATGTCTTGATTTTTTTTTTTTTTGTATTTTTAATGGAGGTGGAAAAATCACAGTCAACATAAAAGAGCAGCACTAAAACAGAAAAGATGAAACACATGCACACCGGAAAAGAGAAGCGCACGAAATAGAGAAAGGACGCTTGATTTGCGACAGTGATGCACCACAAGTCGGGAGTGCTCGGTCCGACTCGACAAGTGTCGTAAAAGTGAATCGTCGTAAAACGTGCCGTCGCAAAACAAGACCCTACTATATTCGTAACCATTCTATTTTCACACATTATCAACTATTAGCCATTCCTGCGTGGGTAAGCAATTGTGCAAATGTAGAGTATGTGTGTGTGTGTGTGTGTGTGTGTGTTTTTATGTATGCATGCATTTATTTTCTTACAACAGTAAGCCTACTTTTTCCTTGTCAGGAATACGTTTGCTTTAATTGTAAAAATTATAACAGGCCCTATAATGGCAAATAATAATTTCCACTGGTAAGGCTACGGCACTGGTAAGCCTATTGAATTAAAGTTTATTCACGTAATTTAATTAAACTGAAATATAATATAGAGACGGGACCTTGAAAGTGTACTCATGTCATTAAAAAGGAAAGTGGGAACGCATATTCAGAACACCACCCCGCACCTCAGACGCTGGGGTTGCCGGTTGCTAGTGACATCTACCGCCACATATCCAGGAGAAATAAACATCAAACCTCATTTAAAATATTCTGTATTAGGTACACAGTAGTAAAAGGGAAAGTGAACTTAGCGGGAAACTATACACCACAGTATAGAGTCACATACAAAAAAGTATATATTTTTTAAATTTAGGTAAAAAATTTCGGCTTGACATAATCCAAAATCAGGCCTTTTTTTAAACTTTCAGTAAAAACCTTAACTGAAAGTAGGTACGAGTTTTTACCCCTTACAAAGTGCCAAATAAATGCTAGAACAATAATTACAATAGGGTTTTAAAATATGTGTAAAACAAAAAAATCGAATGAGGCGATTTTTTGTGACTGTACACACACACGTGTATATAGACAGACAGACAGACAGACAGACAGACAGACAGAAAGACAGACAGAAAGAAAGAAAGAAAAACAGAAAGACGGACGGACAGACAGACAGGCGGGCAGACGGGCGGGCAGGCGGACAGACAGACAGACAGACATAGATAGAGAGATAAATATAGAGAGATAGATATAGATAGATAGATAGATATAGATAGATAGATATAGATGGATGTAGATAGATAGATAGATAGATGGATGGATGGATGGATGGATG
>Ga0123354_10009327_pt1 | contig 15013 bp, 13 predicted proteins | sample TergutLab28metaG_2_FD_97872 | JGI IMG/M metagenome (GOLD analysis project Ga0123354, IMG submission 97872) | Labiotermes labralis P4 segment gut microbial communities from Petit-Saut dam, French Guiana - Lab288 P4 | ecosystem: Host-associated > Arthropoda: Insects > Digestive system > Gut ...
ATTTGAAAGTAAGTAAATTAGTTCCAAATGGTTTTATAGAACCGGAATAAGCGAGTCCGAACTGCACATTCTTGTTGTCGTTCGAAGATGTCAGCAAATAATAATTATCCGATTTTATATAATTCTACTTTAACAGATTATAATTTGATTCTCAAAACGAACAAGTCCGAAGGACTTAATGTACCTAACCCCCAATGAAGCGAAGCGATTGGGGGTGAAGAAGATGCAAACTCTCTCCCTCAACCCCGACAGTGGGTTGAACTCCTATACGGAGTTCCCTGATGAGGAGTGGCATTCTTTAACCCCCAATCGCTTCGCTTCATTGGGGGTTATCCACATTTAACCCTTCGGGTTTTACCGTTCTTGATAAAATTTTTTAATCTGTTAAAGTAGAACTAAAAATAATTGAATTATGGAAGTTCAAGAAAAGTTTTTTGAGCTGGCAAAGAACAAATTACAGCCCAATTTACGTTTGGCGGATGTTGTCTGCGACGTATTAAAAGTAGGCACTGATTCTGCATACCGGAGAATTAGAGGCGAAAAAGAATTAACATTAAATGAATTAACTATTTTATCGCGACATTTTGACATATCGTTGGATTCGATACTCAATTATGAATCAAGCAATATAATGTTTAAATACACTCCATTGGATTTGAACGATATGCACAATTATTATGCTTATATGGATGACTTGGCGAACCTGTTTGATACCATTTCAAAATCCAAAGAGAAAGAAATCTATAGCATGGCGCTCGATATTCCGGTGGCTCATTTTGAATTAATTCTAAGAAAGAGGTGATTACTCGCAAATTAACATTTAACCTTTGTTCAAAAATATACTCCAATCTTTTCAAATCAAGAGAACCTGACCTGTTTTTTATGACAAGTCCCATAACTTCAACTGTCTTAATGCTTAATCTAAGATTTCTTATTAGTTCTGATTCCCGTTCATCTGTTTCTGAATACTGAACTTCAGATTTTTCTTGTTGAATTTCTTCAACTTCAGATTTATGATTTAGCAATTTATTTCTTTCTTCGTTTGCATTATGTTCGTAAGAAGGTAAAATCGCTTTTACAATATCTTCTTCGTGCGAATCAAAAAAAGATAATTCTTCTGTGCTTAATGTGGCTGGTCTATATTTTTCAAACAATATCTCTGCATTAAGTAAAAGTTCATCTAAAATATAATTTGATTTTGTGTGGTGTGCAATAAAAATTGTGATATAAGCATTTTCGTCTTTATTATAATTCTTGTTTATAACTCTCACGAACTGCTGTAACAGCATTTACAACAGTTTCTTCTCGTTTTTGAAACGTTGGTGCTCTATTGATAATAGTATCGTCTTCCTCCTGATATTCTTCGTAAAAATCGGGTATAGTAATATCTTTGCTTTGCTCGTCCATTTTTGCAAGTAATTCTTTTATATCAAAATCTTTAACTATTTGATATGGCTTTTGGAAAATACTTAATCCCATATTCTCAATATGTTTTTTGAAATAGTCATTCAATGAAGCATCTGCATCAACCATAATGGAATGGCGATTTTCTTCGATGCATACCCGCCCTGTTGTGCCTGAACCTGCGAAAAAGTCAAGTACAATAGAACCTTCGTAGGACAAAGCTTTTACAAAACGGCGAATAATTTCCAAAGGTTTTTGAGTTGGGTGTCCTACTCGCTCTACCGAATTTCCGTTTAATCTGCCAATTTCCCATACGTTGGTCGGATTTTTTCCTTTTTCAATGCTTTCAGGATTCAAGCGCTTGTCTTTCTTATACATTTCTTTTGTAGCTTCATCAAACGGAACACGTACTGCGTCTAAATCAAAATAATACTTGTTTGTTTTTGATAACCATATTGCTTCTTCATGTCTGTTAGCGAAAAAACGATGAGCACTCATTCCATTTTTGTAGTACCAAATAACAAGGTTTACAAAGCGTAATCTTGTATTATGTCGTGCGTAATGAAGCACTTCCAATAAGTCTCCTTTTTTTAGGTCTTGGAATTGAAAACCACCAAAAATAACGCAATTACCTGTATCAGTAAGAATACGGTATATTTCATCAAGCCATGTTTTTGCCCAACTTCTGTAATCTTCATAAGTATCCCAATAATCCAAATCAAGATTATAAGGCGGGTCTATCAATATTAATTGTACTGAATTGTCGGGCATTTTTTTCAAAAACTCGACAGCATCTTGAATATAAACGCCGTGCAAACTTTTTTCTATCTGTTTGCCATTAATATTCGCACTATGCTCAATGCCGTTTTTCTTTAATATATTCATAGCGATATGTCCGCTGTTGAAATGTGATTTGTTTGCCATAATCAAAAATTGCTAATTGGTAAATAATACTGTTTGGTTAAAAAGTCTGTTCCGTACAACTCTTTAAGTTGCGAAACCTCATCAGGTTCTAATGCTATTCCATTGGTGAGTTTTCGAGTACGTTCAAAAATAATGTCTTCTGTTTCCTTATCGTCCAACCTCATCACTTCTTTTGCAGGGACGAAAGCAAGGATTTCAATTCCACTTGTCGCTTGGTTGATTATACCTAACGCTTCGAGTATGTTAAATAAAAACGGAATCCTACGACAACGAACATCTTCCGTTGGGTTTTCAAGTCCGAGTCTATCTAAATATTGTTTAACAAAAGGTGCATTGAAAAAATCATTGTAAATATCTGTTTTTTTTATGTTTGCCTTACGTTGTACTGCATATAAATATTTTAACAAAAGATTTACAGCGTCCATTTCCAACAGAATGTTTCTAACAATAGATTGTGTTGCAGGGTATTGGTTTAGATATTCTTTAATTTTTTGGTTTATGGTAGATTCGCAAACCATTGTCCAAGAAATATCTGTTTTTCCTTCTGTGCGAAAAGAAAAATCAATGTTCAACAATAAAGGTTTTAAAGCATTATATACTTGTTCGCCCTTATTTGTAAAAATCAAAGAAAAAGTATCGTCCGTTTCTTTTCTGAAATCAACCAACAAACCCATTTCCATTGCTGCCTGCAATTTATATTTTGTTTGTCGTTGGGAATTTCCTAATTCGCCTGCGGCATAATTACCAACGAAACGTACATATTGACTATCAATATGGCTATCTTTGATTTTGTTTCCACCTACAACATCAAGGATATACATAATATGTCCTAAATGTGTGCCTTGTGGAAAATGATAACTAAATTCTGTGAGTTCGCCGATTTCTCGCAAAAATGCTACCCATGAGCCAAAAACAGATAAATAACGGCTAACCTTAAATTCGCCTTCACTATTAATATCTTCTTGTGATGGCTTACGGTTAAGTTGCTCGTTCAAAGTATAGTAAGCATCAATCAAATCTTCTTTTGTGATTTCTCTTTCAGCCGTATCTTGGCGGTCGAGGATTTCTTCTACTTCGGCGTCAAAAATTACTTCACAATATGGAGTGTATTGATATTCTATTTTTTCAATTCGTCCGTTTTGTAGATTAATCTTTTCGTTAGAACCTTTGGATAAATATTTGCGTAGATTGTTTGCTTTTTTGTAATTACCAATAAAATCAATGACAACAACTTTGCTTTTTCCACCACAAAGACGCAGTCCTCGTCCTAATTGCTGAAAAAATACGGTTTTAGATTCTGTTGGTCGCAAAAATAATAAAACTTGCAAGTCGGGGAAATCTATGCCTTCATTAAATAAATCAACAGTAAAAGCAACGGTGTATTTGTTTTCGCGGAAATCTTTTATGACTTGTTCCTTGTTTTCTGTTTCGGTAGTAATTGCAACTGAAGGTACACCCTTTTTATTGAAAAATGTCGCCATTGCGTCGGCATGTTTTATGGAACAGCAAAATCCTAATGCCTTGTTTCCGTCGCCTTTTGATAGATATTCTTCAAATATTTTTTCATTCCTATCATTGATTATTAGTGTTTTATCTAAATCTGCAATGTTATACTTTTTGCCATTGTAACGTATATTGTTGTAATCAATGTTATCCATTAATCCATAATAGGTGTATGGAACTAAAAAACCGTTTTCAATGGCAGCACTTAACGTATATTCATAGATTTTTTGATAATCAAACAGTTCAAAAATATCTTTTCTATCCATTCTGTCGGGTGTTGCCGTTAATCCCAACATAAAGAAATTCGGATTGAAATACTGTAAAACGGATTGATAACTTTGGGCTTGTCCGTGATGTACTTCATCGACAACAATATAATCAAATTCGGTTTGTTTGAATGATTGCAATACATCGGGATTGCGAAGTGTATCTTTTGAAGCAAATAAAACTTTGCTGTCTTCAACATTGTATTTTTCCTCGCCTGTGAGTAATCCCAATTTTTCATTTGGATAAATTTTCTCAAATGCCTCTTTTGATTGACTTAAAATATCCAACCGATGAACAATAAATAACACTCTGCCTTTGGCGTTTAATGTATCAAATGCGGATAAAAAAGTTTTTCCTGTTCCTGTCGGCAGAATGACAATACCTTTTTTCCACCCTCTGTTCCGGTAATAATCTAACGCTTCTAAAACATTTTTTTGCAAGTAATTAGGCTCAATAACTGTTTCGAATATGAGTTCCGGAACACGCTTACGAAGCAAAGAAAATAAATCGTTAGCGACTTTCTTACGCCATTGTGGGGATTGTAATTGAGAATACGAAAAACGCAATAAAAACCAGCCTGCATTTAGGATTTCGTTTTGACGATTTAAATTATCATCAAAATTCTCATTCGGAATAATGCCTTCTGCATGATAGGTTTCGCCGTTTACTTCCAATGCAATTTTTCTACCATCATATACAATACCAAAATCAATACGTCTTGCTCTACCTTCTGAATCAATGAAAGGATATTGAGGTACTATATTTTTAATATGCTTTTCGCCAAATAGGGGATATAGAAAGTCCTGTACAAAAAGTGTTTCACTCTCTTGTGTAATACGACTTTTGTAGGTTTCCAAGTATTCATTCAAAGAAACTGTGTCTTTGTTTACCAACAAGTTAGTGTAATCAATTAACTGTTTTTTATTTTCTTCGCTCATACCTTTTAATAAATATCCTATCCTTGAGATTATAAATCTCTTACAATTTTTAACAAAGATACTATGAGTTTAGCAATTTCCATAAAATATTTTCAAAAAGTTACCAACATTTAAATTAACTATCTCTTAATCCCTTTATTTCTATTCATTTCGGGTTTTCTGCTAATATTTATTTTCTGCTGAACCTCTCGATACTTTTCTCTAAACCAATCCATAATATCTATGTCATTGGGATTCAAACGTAATTTATTCGGATTGTCCGGCTCTTTCTCAATTTTCAATTTAAGGTTTTCTGCTATAAACTTTTGATTATGTTCCGGTGAAAAGAAAATAAAGTTATATTCATATCGTATCATATTTTCGGCAAAGATATGATATGATATTATACAAAAATCGGGGAAGGGTACTTACGTCATCAAATGTCCTCAAGTTACACCCCTGATGTCCCCAAGTTGCTCTTTTGGGGGTAAAAGATTCTTATAATTGATTGAATTTTTCCATTGCGTTGGCTTTAATATCGTCGGCAATGTCGATGTAAGGTTTCATCGCTTTGTAGTCGCTGTGTCCCGTCCATTTCATGACAACCTGCGGGGAAATTCCCAGCGATAAGGCGTTGCAAATAAATGTCCTTCGCCCTGCATGACTTCCGAGTAGGGCATATTTTGGCGTTACTTCGTCAATGCGTTGATTACCCTTGTAATAAGTTTCACGCACCGGCTCGTTGATTTTAGCCAGTTCACCCAACTCCTTCAGATAGTCATTCATTTTTTGATTGGAATAGACCGGAAAGGCTTTGTTGTCTTCAAATGCCGTATCCTTGTATTTATCCAGTATGGCTTTACTGTGGTTATTCAATTCAATTATCAAGCTATCCGCCGTTTTTATTGTTGTAACCTCTATATGATTATCTTTTATGTCGCTACGCTTGAGGTTAAACACATCCGAATATGTCCAGTTATATTTTTTCCCATATTCCAAGGTAAATTCGTCAAAAGCAGTAAAAAAATTGACAGCAGAATTATCCTGTTCGATTTCTTCTTCTGTGGCAGATAAAAGTTTAGCCTTGAAAACTGCCTTCAGTTGTTCCGGGAGTGGAATAATATTCTGTACCTCAAATTCCTTAAATACATTCTGCATTTCTGTGTAATAACGCAACAAGTCGGCATTAATTTCAGATGCGGTTTGTTTGAGCTTGTTGCTGCAGCCGTTTTTTACACGCTGCTTTTCAGTATCCCATTTTGCTGTATCAATTCTGTAGCCTGTACTGAAATCAATCCGGTTTCCTGTATTTATCATGAGCAAAGTGGTTAATCAGACCGCTATGCGCAAATTTAGCAATGTGTTTTTCGGCGGTTTTTTCCGGGATATTCAAATTCTTGGCAACCGTCAAATAGTCTTGGCGGGAAAATTCGGGAGGCAATGCGTCGAAGAACTGTTGGTTCCGGTTGGGTTGCGCGAGCGTTTCTTCAGTGGGGGGCAAGGATTCATACACTTTGGCAGCGTGGAGGATGAGGACTTTGACGAGTTCGAGGGCGGAGTGGAAATTTTTATCTGAGCAAGTTAGAGGGGCGATTGGGACAGGGACGGAATCCATCAGGCAGAGGGCGCTAAGGATCATTGCCATGCGAAAAGTGATGAGGGCGAGACGGCGGACGGTGGCGAGGTAATCGACTCCACAGAGACAGAGGTATTGGTCTTGCATCTGCGAGAAGTAGGCGTTGAATTGGTCTTGCTGGGAAGGGGTGAAAAAGAAGCGCAAGGGTTGGGACAGATATTGCAGGGATTTGTAGAAATCGAAAAATCGGGCGCCCAGGTGATGGAAGTAATCGTCCAATGTTTGGTCGGCGTTGCCGGCAAATACATTTTTCCACACAGGGAGGATGTTCATGTAGTAGAAGATGAAACGGCTGAACAAGCCGTTTTCGGCGTTTGGAATCAAAGATGCGACTTGTTTGGGCGTGCCGGAAAGGAGGGCGGAGAGCCGAGGGGTATCGAGTTCAACGTATTCGCGGTCTTTGCGGCGGAGGTATGAAATTTTTTCGTGGTGGAAGGCTTTGCGGAAACCGTCGGAATAGTTTCCGTGTTCGGATTTGAAAGTTTGCGCCAGGGTGTCGCCTTCCGTTTCAAACATCAAACCGATTCCGTTGTTGTCGTTGAGGATTTGGAACAGGGCGGTTGCGCTGCTGTTGGCAGGGATGAACAGCGCACGCAGTGGGGGTTCCTGCGGGCGTTCTTTGTCGGATTTGTCTTTTGTTGAGATATATAGGGATAATTGGCGGCGGTATTCATCGTATTCGATATGGTTTTTTTCGCGCAATGCACGGTGTATTGGGTCCACTAATTTACGGCAAAGGGTAAGCCGTCCTTTGCCCGCTGAAGCTTGGGCGGTGACGAAAAGAAAGAGATTGGGGTAAACCGTTCTTTCGTCGTATATTCCGCAGATATTGGGTAAACAAGAGGAAATAGCGGTGAGCGAACCGAGCAATAAGAGATCTTTGTCTTCGGGAGATGTAGCTTTGGCGGTGATGGATTGGAGGAAAGGGGGGAGATTTTTATAGACACCTTCAGGGATAGTTGGGAGGACGGATGGGACGTTAGGGATGGATGGGACGTTAGGGACGTGAGGGTTGCGGGTCGAGGGGGGTATAGAGATATTGATGCCGGCGGATTTAGCTAAGTGGAAGAGTGTTTTGATGGAAATGCCGTGTCCATGGGAATTGAGGCATTTGTCGTATTGTTTGTTGGTTTCGGCTTCGGAGTAAGCCGGATAGAAGCGGCTCAGGCGGTGGTAGTAAGCACGACCACTTTCGCCCAGTTCGTCGGAGAGGGCAAAGCCTAAATCGCGCCAATCGGAGTAGGAGGGGGCTAAGTCGAGGGCGACGGCTTCGATGGACTGAACTATACTTTTAATTTGATTATCAAGATTACCAATATGGCAATCAAGATTGTTAATTTGCCAATCTTTGGGATTAAATGTTTTTTTGCTCATAAGCGATGGAATTACTATTTACTATTTACTATTTGGGGATTGATGTAGGCTTGGGGGTCGTGAGGGAGGAAACAGGCACGGGAGAGGTCGCGACCGGATTTATCCACGGCGACGCCGTAGGTTTGTTGGATATAGTTGGCAACGGCTAAGAAATATGCGCCATGGTCGTTTGCATTTTCCAAAGCCGGGGTAATTTGGATTATCCATTTTAAGCCGTCGCCGGAAGGGCTTACAAAGAGGAGTTGCGTTTCAAAGTAATCGTCCTTCAAAAGTTGACGGCGGAGTTCTTCGAGGTTTTGCAGGTGGTCGAAGTCGATACACAATAAGCCGGAATGTTTAATCAGGGCTTTGTTGTTTCGGGAGGTGAATGTTCCGGAAAAAGTGCAATAGTCGAAAATGGTGGCTTTGAGATTCCGCTTCACCCCCGTCTTCTCTCCAGATTGGAGCGGGGGGAGGAGCGAACGCCATTTTGCGGTGCGTTCTTTGTAGCAGTCGCCTTTGATAGCGTTGTACACTTGGCGCAAGGTGGTTTGGCTGTGGGGAATGGTGTTGGTGACGGGGGCTTTGAAGAAGGAGAAAACACCGTCGCCAAAATTTTTCGAGGGGGAATAAGAGGGACTATTGGGACTTTGGGGACTTTGGGGATATTGGGGATATTGGGGATTTGGGGGATTTGTACGGTCATAATTTTTAATTCGGTGCATCCTATAGTTATCAGAAAGGATTTTTAAAATGTCCGATCGCAAATAATAAATTTTTAGACCGATTCGCGAAAAGGGCAAAATGCCGTTGGAACGAAACGTTTGCAGGGTACGTAAACTAATGTGCAATGCTTGCATTACATCTTGATTGTCGAGCCAATCAGAAAATTCATTTTTTTCCATTTTTTGTTAAAATTTTGGTGTAAGGTTTTTTTGCATGTCGAAAGTAAAAAAACCGCTACTCAGAAATAGAATAGCGGTGCAAAAGAAATTGGTGATATCATGGAGAAAAAGCGGTGATGGAAAGTCACCAAAATCACCCTAACTTTGGAGACGAAAGGGGCGGTTGTGACTTTATATCGGAGTCGTAGTGCAGAGGGGCGGTGGCGAATTTTTTGCGGGTTGTTTCTTTTTCTACGTCTTTGAACTGCGTAAAAACGGCGTGCAGGAGGTCAATCCATTCGGGGCGGATGGGGCGGGTCGTATATAAATCCTTGTGAATTAGATAAAATGTATAGCGCAAATATTCGTTAGAAATGCTTGTTTGAGCAATTGGTTTTATATTTTCCGGTGCAGAACCGGTGTCGATGAGCGCACAGATGCAGGAAGCGAGCTGCGCAAAATCGTTGTCGGACATTATTTTTTCGTTCATCCGGTTGTATCCTGAAAGAAATGCCAGACGTTTCAGAGCCATGTTTTTTTGTTTCTCAGGGTTGATTTTTTGTCGCGGGGGTATAGCACCGACTACTTTCGCTGTTTCGATTTGAACCGTTGGAATAAAAATTTGGGCGGCATTTGTTTTGTAGATATCTTTTTGTTCGGCAAGCCAAGCAATCAGTTTGCGAACGACCGATGAAGCAAGCGAATCGTTTACTCCGGGTGTTGCCGGTGGAAAACAAGGCAGATTATCGGCAGCATCTTCTATCTCGTTAAGCGCTTCGCGGGCATTTGAAAGTGTGTTCAAGCGATTGTTTATCGCCTGCTTTTTATCTTTCAATAAGGCTTTTACGAAACTTTCATCCACTATTTCGCAAAAGGAAGGTATCCCTGTGTTTTCAGCTTGCAGAAGGACGGCGTTTTCGAGCGCACAAGTTACAGTTATTAGCCTGTTATCTGTGGGTGAGATTGCGAGGTTGGCATAAAGGAGAGCGAGCAATTTCAGCACAGCGGCATTGTCTTTCCATTTATTGAAAAATCGTTGGGCTTGATGCAGGCGTAAAGTTTTTTGATACGCCTTCTTTTCATCGTTATCCGCTTGCCGGTTGAGAATAAAGGCGTAGAAATCGAAAAAAGAAATGTAATCCTTTTCGGACAAGAGCGCCTCAAACATAAACGTAAGTTCAAAATAGAGTTTGACGATATTCGTAAGCAAAAAGTCAAAAACAGGGTTGGGTTGCGGGAGATTCCGGATGCTTTCTGCAAATAGGGAAAGCAAATTCAGTACCTCTTTTATTTCCTCTTTGGCACAGCAGTCGTCTTTTAAAATTTCGACGCATTGCAGCAAACGAAGTTTAATGCGCCGAGCTTCGGCTGAAATCAAGAAGTAATAGTAACGCTCCGAGGGCGTTGTTGCCGGAGGTGAAAGCAATTCCATTTCAGGCGGGAAATAGTCCACGACTATTGGCGTGAAAACCGGATTAGTCAACAAGCGGGAAATGTTTACAGGCATTCCGTCATTAAAATTTACTTTTAAATTTTCGTCTAATACCTGATTTAAGCGGTTTTCGATTTCCGGTAAAGTTTCCGGTACGTTATCCAGCAAGTGGGATATACCGAGATAAATAACGGGCGTTTGCATTTGTTGCGAATGCAAATGGTTGTGAATGATTTTTTGAAAAATTGTAAGATACATAATGCTAATAATTTATATTACAAAGATAAAAAATAAACCAATCCAAATTGCTGTATAGAAACCAATGAAACAGATTTCACTCAAGTTCTACAGAGTTGGAATAACGAAAAAACATTTTTCATAAGAAAAATACTTCTTTTTCTAAATTTTTAGCTAATTTTGTATTCATAGAAAGCGATATTTTATGAAGCAACTATTTTTCTATATTGCTTTACTGTTTATTCCGTTTCATTTGTTTGCAAACGATGAAACGGAAAATGGCAGAGCGATAATTTATCAGATTAACATACAAACTGAAATAAATACTACTTCCCGTATTTATTTGAATAATGGATTGAAAGAGGCTAATGAACTGAATGCCAATGCAATTCTTCTTCATTTGAATACCTATGGGGGAACAGTGGTCGATGCCGATTCGATGCGGTCGGCTATCCTTTACAGTCCGATTCCCGTTTATGTTTTTATTGATAATAACGCAGCTTCGGCAGGCGCTTTAATTGCTATCGCTTGCAAAAAAATCTATATGCGGCGGGGAGCAAACATCGGCGCGGCAACGGTTGTCAATGGTAATTCGGGCGAAGCCATGCCGGATAAGTATCAATCGTATATGCGTTCCATCATTCGCTCGACTGCCGAATCGCATGGAAAAGAAATGATTATCGTTGGAAAGGATACGACTTACCGGTGGGTGCGCGATCCGCTTATTGCTGAAGCAATGGTGGATGAGCGTATTTCCATTCCTAATGTTGTCGATTCCGGTAAAGTGTTGACTTTTACGGCGCAAGAGGCTTTGAAATATAGATATTGCGACGGCATCGCAGAAAGTGTACCCGAAGTTATTACCCGGTATTTGGGATATGATGATTATCAATTGATTGAATATGAGCCTACTTTTTACGATAATCTGAAAGGATTTTTGATGAATCCGGCTTTTCAGTCGATATTAATAATGATTATTATTGCAGGAATTTACTTTGAATTTCAATCGCCGGGATTCGGATTCCCTGCTATTGCCGCTATTATTGCTGCAGTCCTTTATTTCACGCCTTTGTATTTGGACGGTTTGGCGCAAAATTGGGAAATTATTATATTTATTGCCGGTATCTTGTTGGTTCTATTTGAAATACTTGTTTTTCCCGGGCATGGAGTATCTCTAATTCTGGGTGTAATCCTTGTGAGCGTCGGACTTGTTTTCGCCTTACTTGATAACGATTATTTTACATTTGAATATGTTCGAATGGCTGACGTATCCCGCGCTGTTCTAACCGTTTTTTCCGGAATAATATTGGGAATAGTTATCGTTGTGTGGCTTTCTTCTCGGATCGGCGAAAAAGGCATGTTTCGAAGAATAGCTTTAACTACCGACTTAGCCGAATCGGATAGCGCCGACCGTAAAATCTATAGCATAGTCGGAAAGACCGGAAAAGCAATGACCGTGCTACGCCCATCGGGAAAAGTAATCGTTGATAATGAAGTATATGACGCCGTTTCCAATCAGGGATTTATTGATTCCGGAACAATAGTTACGGTAGTTAAATTTGAAAATATGCAAGTTTACGTGGAATAATTTTGGGATTGCGGGCAAGTTCAGGACGCAATGACATTTAATTCATAATTCATAATTCATAATTCATAATTTTTATGACAGTAGTTGATCGTTTTTTACATTATGTTTCGTTCGATACGCAATCGAGCGAAACTTCGGATACTACTCCGAGTACCGGCAAACAAATGCTTTTGGCGGAAGCATTGAAAAAAGAAGTTGAAGCTATGGGTTTGACAGACATTTCCTTGGATGAACATGCTTATCTGATGGCAACTTTGCCCGCCAACACCGACCGAAAGATTCCTACCATTGGTTTTATTGCTCATTTAGATACCAGTCCCGATATGTCGGGAGCTAACGTAAATCCAAGAATTGTAAATAAATATGATGGGAAAGAAATTGTTTTGAATGTCAATGAAAACATTGTTCTTTCGCCAACAATGTTTCCCGAATTGTTGCAACACATCGGCGAGGATATTATCGTGACCGATGGCACAACCCTTTTGGGAGCTGACGACAAAGCCGGTATCGCCGAAATCATGACGGCGATTCAACACCTGATTGATCATCCGGAAATCCAACATGGAAAAATCCGCATTGCATTCAATCCCGACGAAGAAATCGGTATGGGCGCATCGAAATTTGATGTGGAACGGTTTGCTTGCGACTGGGCTTATACGATGGATGGAGGTGAAGTGGGGGAATTGGAATATGAAAACTTCAATGCGGCGAGCGCCAAAATTCATGTCAAAGGGTTGAATGTGCATCCCGGATATGCCAAAAACAAAATGCTCAATGCAAGTTTAATCGCTATGCAGTTTGCCGGAATGTTGCCTCCGCACGAACGTCCGGAACACACCGAAGGGTATGAAGGATTTTTCCATCTGACCGGAATGGAAGGAACGGTGGAAGAAGCGACATTGTCCTACATTATACGCGACCACCACCGCATCCGGTTTGAGCGACGCTTGAAACAGCTTCAAGATATAACCGATTGCCTGAATAAAATCTATCCGGAAGGTACCGTCCGGTTGGACATCAAACAGCAATACCGCAACATGCGCGAAATCGTAGAACCGCAAAAACATATTATCGAATTAGTTGAAAAAGCAATGTCAGAAGCCGGGATTACGCCATTAGTCCGTCCCATTCGCGGCGGAACCGACGGAGCGCAACTCTCATTCAAAGGATTACCTTGTCCGAATATCTTCGCCGGAGGCTTGAATATGCACGGACGCTATGAGTTTGTGCCGGTGCAGTCGATGGAGAAGGCGGTGCAAGTGATTGTGAAGATAGTGGAAATAGTTGTATGAGTACATAAAATTTATGGCTTACCAGTAAAAAAGCCTGAATGCCTACTTGACAATGCTGACAATTGAAGTAGATATCGTATTTGATATATTTATTTATTGATGATTACTTATCACTTGGAAGATTCAAAAGATTTTAAATCAAAGCCTTTTAGCGCTGCTTCAATTAATTCCGGCAATTTATCGGGTGTGCAGCCAAAACAGGGAATATTCAATTTACCGATTTTCTTTGCCACAGATTCATCATACGAAGGTTTTCCCTTATCGGAAATCGCTAACAGGGTGATGACTTTAACTCCTTCGGCATACATCTCTTCCAAACGGCGCAATAATCCGGCTTCTACTCCGCCTTCATATAAATCGGAAATAAGTATAAACAGGGTTTTACGAGGCTCTGTGATTAATTCCCTGCAATAAGCGACTGATTTGTTGATGTCGGTTCCTCCGCCTAATTGAACGCCAAAAAGCATATCTACGGGGTCGTTGCGGCATAATTCGGTAAGGTCAACTACTTCGGTATCAAAAACTACGACGTGCGTATCCAATGCGGGCATGCTGGCAAAAATAGAACCCATTACCGAAGAATAAATAATGGAATCAGCCATAGAACCGCTTTGGTCTATATCCAGAATAACCGTCCATGCTTTTTGCCGTTTATTCCGTTCGAAAAAGTAAAACTTTTCAGGGATAAGTTGTTTGGTTTCAGTATCATAATTTTTCAGATTCCGGTTAATGGTTCTTTTCCAGTCGGTAGCTGAAAAATTACTCAATGGGGAATGCGCTCTTTTGTTCAATGCTCCGGTAACGGCTCGGCGAAGTCCCTGTTCCATACGTTTCATAATATCGTCAACGACTTCTTTGATAAGCATTCGCGCTGTTTCCTTTGACTTTTCCGGAATTTGACTTTTCAGCGCCATTAAAGTACCAACCATATTAATGTCCGGCTTAACCTGTTTCAATGTTTCCGGTTCCAGCAGCAGCTTGGTAATTCCTTTTCGCTCAATGGCATCCGATTGAATGACGCTGACAATATCCTGTGGGAAAAAACTTCGGATATCGGTCAACCATTTTGCTAAATTAGGAGCTGAGGTACCAAGTCCTCCGCGTTGTTTTTTATTCACTTCATCCTTGCTTCCGCCTGTCTCATCGTAAATAGCTGCCAAAGCTGCGTCCATTATCGAGCTGCGTTCATCTAACGGGGCATTAGATAAGGCGCTGCCGGAGTTACTGCCTAAAACAAGGCGCCAGCGAGCGATCCCTACATCCACTGAAGAGGACTTGGATGAGATAACAACATCTTTCATGAATATAGACTTATTCGCTCCTTTATTTTGCCCCAAGCCCGCGTATCAAACAGAAAACATTCGGTCATAGTATCATACATCTCTCGGAAGCGTGCCATCGGAATCATAAAACTCAAAATATTAGCTTCAAAGTGAGGACGTACTGAAGGGTCGAAAAAACCGATGAATGTGCTGCGGCTATTTTTGTTTTTTTCCAATACAGCATAAGTAACCGCCGTACAGCATCCCGACCCGAAAAGGGAAACTACCGCATCTTCACTATTATTATCGAAACA
>Ga0123354_10009330_pt1 | contig 15011 bp, 9 predicted proteins | sample TergutLab28metaG_2_FD_97872 | JGI IMG/M metagenome (GOLD analysis project Ga0123354, IMG submission 97872) | Labiotermes labralis P4 segment gut microbial communities from Petit-Saut dam, French Guiana - Lab288 P4 | ecosystem: Host-associated > Arthropoda: Insects > Digestive system > Gut ...
GTTTCAAACTTCTCTGGCCATTATCTCCGTAACCGTTCAACTTTGAATATAGGTGTTTTGGGTTATATCGGTATACTTTAACATAAGGAACACTCTCCCGAAGACTGGCACATTCCTCCTGGGACACCCTGTATATTCCTTGCTAAAGTCACACTAGAAATAGTCACAGATTAATTTCGTTGTACAAGTTGCGTGTTGTGGCAGCATGCCGTGTTGTGTAATGTTATGTATCGAAGAGTGCCCTACTACGGATGTAGCAGGGCACTCTTGTACAACGAAATTAACCTGATGAAGGTCTTAGGACCGAAACATGTCGGAGCGTTTTTAATGTTTTAATGTGTAAATTTTATAAATTTTATATATGTGCGGTCGTTGGTGTAATAATTGAGTTACTCGACAACATGCACGGTGTAACAATATAAATACGTAACACTGCGACTTTAATAAAATGTGTGTGTGTTCCTTGTTCCGAATTGTAATAAATGAATTGTAATGCAAGAAATGGAGAGTGTACAATAACCTGCACATTATCACATGTAGGATATAATTACCTGTTACTCTAAAAAATCTGTGATCATTTAATACAAAAATATATATATATATAACCCTCTTCTTTATTCGTATAAAATATTGTTCATTTCTATCGCCTTTGATAGTTTTTTCTCACAAAAGAATTTCAGTGTCTATTAGCAAAAGCGCCCGGTGCGTAAAGTAGTGAACTACAATTATTTATATTCTTTGAACTACTATCCCACATTTTCCACCAAACTTTGGGGCACGATTTGTCTTTCTCCTCGCAAAAGTGAAATTTGTTTATTGAAAATATTTCTTGTTTTCAAGGTTCTACTCATTAAGACGATTATCTTAACTATATTGTTACACTGAGCAATAAAAAGCAGCCTTCCCTTAAACGTAAAAGTAATAATGCCATAAATAACCAAAACTCATTATCAAATTCCACAATACGACATTTACGTTGAGTTAGGCCTGACATGTCCGTGTAGTTTTCTGAAAAAAATTCAAATATTATACATAGTGTAATCCATGTTTCTTAGTTTCGATACTGTGAGTGATGATTGCCTGTTTCCATGTTGTGACTGACGCTATCATTTGTGTTGATATTATTAACGTTTCGTTTCTTTGTTTCAAACTAACAGCGCTCTCTCTTTTTCCATGCTGCGCTTTGTTTTCTTGATTTCGGATGATACAAAACTAAGAAAACTCACAACACAGGAGCAAATTGATTCTTCGTGCTGATTTGAAGTAAAATCTCTCTTCTGAGAATTTATTGAGATAGTAGTCATGGTATCCCACTTTGTTTCTTCTTAAAGACGAATATCTTCAAGAAACATTCCTATATTTCGGGCACTTTAAAATTCTCCCTCCCCCTAAATAGAGTAATTTAGCTTTGTGGTATGAGAACGTTAGAAAGAGTAATACATAAACGTGTTTAGTTCTCGTTAGAATAAAAGGCAGTTGGTCAAATTTTAAAAGATTCTGGCTTTCCGTCTGTATACACTTTACTTATAATATGGTCGCTTTTAACTCCACGAAAATAACTTACAGAGCGATTGCTAAAAACTGAAGTTCCATATAACTGTTTTTGGGTTTTGACATGCTGGATTACAGTAAGTGGATATCAGTGTTTCGGAGAAATATTCTGAGTCCTTCTTCAGGGTAGACAATTTCAGAAGTCAATTTTATCATGTTCCTTAACAAAATGATTAAGTTCCACAAAAACGTAATTTTTAAATAGTGTCCCTGAATTGCAATACATTCTGTCCGGCTGTCTATGACATCCAAATTCTATCAGAATACGGATGGCGCTCTGTTGTGCCTGCGTCTCTTCTACACACGTCTGGAGGTCCTTCAAGCTGCACTTCAGTCTCTCCCGATTCTGCTCTCATCTTGCATGGCTCTATTGATTCGGCCCTTATATTCAAAACGTAGTACAACGACAGCAGCCCAGAATGCCTATTACGCATATTATAGCTATCATTGGCCGTCCATAGAACTCTCAAACCACATTTTCAGGAAGTAATATCTGACGCTGTAAACCAGACTAAGCTGAATGAGGGTAAGGACTAGAGTTCTGCTCTTGTAAAAAACGACAAATGTCTTGCAAGATTCGTAAAAGGTAGGGAATTTCTTGGAAAGCTGAGCGACCACCAGTTTCTAAAGAAGAATTGTGTATACGGAAATATTTATTTAATTAGCTAACAATTTTGTAATATTTGTCAAAAGTAATTATAAAAAAGCTCGTGTTTCCAAAGGGACAAATTAATAAGAAACTCGGCCCCATTCCTCGAATAACTGTAAAAGCACTGAATCAAGATTTTACCTCCCAATCCTGTAGCTGTGAAGTCGGTGTTACGAAGCTTTTCACATCCTACCTACCTTTGATGCCATGTTCAGTTCGCTCACCTCGCAAGCTATCTGTATGTTAACTGTTTCTCCAGTTTCAGCAACGTGCCCGAGGACTCCCACTCCCCACGGGACTTGGATCTCGTTATCCGCCGATCCCCCAGCACCTCCAGGCAGCAGGAACTTGCTTACTCCGCTGTGCACATCGAACACCTACAAAAATGTAATTCCGGTAAAATGTTCAAGCTACACGTGTATAGTTTTCCACACTGCGAAACGAAACCTGGGAAGAGTATTTCCGGGAAAATGGCATTGTGTTTTAAATTTCAGGAATTTAATTGTTAAGAGTGGATTGTTAAACTTGTAGGCCGGGTAGCGTAGTCGGTACAGCGACTGGCTACGGGCTGGACGATCCGGGTAATCGAATCCCGGTGAGAGCGAGATTTTCCGCACCTGTCCAGACCGGCCCTGGAGCCCATCCAGCCTCCTATACAATAGGTACAGGGTCTTTCCCGGGGGTAAAGAGCGGCCGGTGCGTGGCGCTGATCCCTCACCCCTTCTAGTGCCGTAGTCAAGAAAGAGTAGAGTTATACCTCTACTCGCCCTACGGGCCGTACGGCCTGTACAGAGCCTCAGTGCCTGTACAAGGGTGCACTTTTAACTTTACCTTTACCTTTTATATTTAAAAGTGTAAGAACATCTGCGTTTATACATTTGTAACTATTAATTAATTAATTAATTAATTAAGAGCACTGGGCTTTATAATCGTGTCACATTAACTCTTTAATTACACGAAACAGATTTGCTTTCTAACAGTTGATAGAAGCTCAGTGACTCAAAAGACATTTCACTTTTCCTGAGCTCTATATAACCCACAGACTGTTTGCCTTTTTTCGCCCAGTTCTAACACAGGACACTCTCCTTAAGATAGCTGAATTCGCCACACAACATAACACGTTACTTCATTTCAGTAACACACCAACAAATGCACATATGTAGTCTTTAATAATCTAAAGTTTAACATTACAACACTTAAAACGCTCCTACATGTTTCGATCATATGATCATCCTCAGGGAGCATATTTTGTTCCCTGCTAAATTTACAGTTCACGACGAAGTAAAATCACTGAGTGTTGGTGTGCTACTTAAATACACTACAAAATGCACGATGCAATGGTAAAAACGTTACTTCATGTTCATTTTAGTGTAATGCACCCAACGCTTAGCGTATTGTTTACATTTATTACCTCATGTATTCACGCTAAATACCTCATTCTTCTTATTTTTATATAGCTAAATGGGTAATAACTTTGGCAGTTCAAAGGCCCCCTCTGTTACTATAATGTGCAGATCCACGTTTATCTCAAGCTCCTCACTCCTTACACCACTGACATTCTATACATTCTGCTTATATTTTATAATTCTATATTAAGTATTCGGGGACCGCGGTAGCACAGTGGTTAAGGTGCTGTGCTACAAATCAGAAGGTCGCTGGTTCGATTCCAAATGGTGTCATTGGAATTTTTCATTGACATAATCCTTCCGATCGCACTATGGCCCTGGGGTCGACTCAGCATCTAACAGAAATGAGTACCAGGAGTATTTCCTTGGGGTAAAGACGGCCGGTGTGTAAGGCTGACAACCTTACCACCATCCTGGGCCATTGTCACGTCATCTGGGAACCTTAACTTCCTTGAACCCTCTGGGCAAAATGGGCCGGGTAGCTCAGTCGGTATAGCGACTTACTACGGGCTGGACGGTCCGGGATCGAATTCCGGAGGGGTCGAGATTTTCCGCCCGTCCAGACCGGCCTTGTGGCCCACGCACCCTTTGTAAAATGGGTACCGGTTCTTTCCCGGGGGTAAAGTGCGGCCGGGGCGTGCTGCTGACCACTCACCCCCTTCTAGTGCCGCGGTCATGGAAGAGCAGAGCTATAGCTCTACCCACCCTCTGGGCCACACCGGGCCTGTAACGGGATCACTTTACCTTTTTTATATTAAAGTATAACTCTCTGTGGCCTTCTAAAAGCTACCGTATCAACAGATGGTGTTGATACGGCCACACGGTCTCTGTGTGTGTACCACTACGTTAGAAATCTTAGAACTCTAGAGAATATTTAGCAGAATGTAATTTCACCCACTGGTTACGTTACGTTCTCAGTATAAACAATCCATGAACTTTCTATTAACTTATAAGTTGTACCTGTTGGCAAAGTTTGTAGTATCACCTACGTACAAACATGAGGTAAAAGACAGTCAATTGTCCCGGCGAACTAAGTGACATCGCCGTCGTTGTGCGGCAACTTCTCCAGCACCTTTGTTAAGGGTCTACTCTAACCACGGCTTTGCGGGGGAAATGGGTTACGGCTCTTTAAACAGGAATCTTAATTTTTTATGTTTGTATGATCGTGCATCATTGATACAATAATATAAAGAGCCAACCAAACACAACAATAACAAATTTTATCCATAATTTCAATCAGCTCAACATGTTTTGGGCGATAATTTCGCCCATCCTCAGGAGTACTAGACTCTGTTTACAGCTAGTGGTATAAAGCACCGACGATGCTGCCTGCTGGCAGCATCGTCGGTGCTTTATACCACAAGCTGTAAACAGAGTCTAGTACTCCTGAGGATGGGCGAAATTATCGCCCAAAACATGTTGAGCTGATTGAAATTATCAATAAAATTTGTTATTGTTGCATCTGTTTGGCTCTTTATATTATAGGAATCTTCATTGTAAGTCAGATAATTTTCTCTTCGTCAAAAAGTCTGTACCAGCTCTGCCACCTACACAGCCCCTATTTCACAGGTACCGGTTTTTTTTTTGCAGGAAGTAAATCGCCCGAGGTGCGAGACTGAGCAACTGCATCCGTGTAATCCTGAAGTTAGGAACGAGTGGAGTTGCGCCTCTTCTCACATTATGAGCTTTCATAGGAAGGCCAGGGAAAACATTACGCTTTTACCAGTGACATAAACAATATATAACATTTTATAATATATATATATTTATGTCGATTACGTTATGCAGCCATTTCAACATACTAGCAATATCTCCATAAAAGTCCGATTCCGATATTCTCGATCTCCAAATGGCACTGCTTTTCATTCATACAAATTTATTTACGAATCTAATTTATATATATTTGTAGCTGATAACAATTTACCCTAAAATATTAACGCATTGGGAATGATATACAGGGTCCGGTAGAAAAACCTGACGATTTTTAAGTTACAATAAAATGAAAAGTATACAATCTTTTTATGTGAAACTATTACTAAAATTATCTTTATCTAAAACCATTTTAATTACAATATTCAATTCCTGAATATAGTATTTGTGAGGTGGCGTTCTTTGTTGTCAGCACATTCCCGCAAGCGGAGGACTTCTGACAGAAGCCTGACGCAATAGTTCCATGTTCACAGGAGTTCTAAGTGAAGGCTCTCTTCCTGGACGTTTTCTTTTTACGGCAGACGCTGTTACTCTGAAGTTTCCCACCCACAACAGTACAGTATTGCGACTAGTGACACTGTCGGTCCGATGAATATTGAAGAGCCGACGAAACATCCACTGAGACACAAAGCCAGAACCGTCGTTTTAGAACTACGTCTCCACAGCGAAAGCACGATCCTCTACAGACCAGCACTCCACGGCAACTGAAGTGCTTTGAGTCTCGTCAGAAGAGCGCTCAAGGACAAATTCCCCACGCCAAAGATTCCACTCACAGCTGTGTTGCCAAATCGTCAGGTATTTCTGTCGGACCCTGTACACTAAGATTTTGCCACATTGCTTGTGAGTAAGCAGATCTAATTTTGCCTACGGGGTCAGCCAAGAATGCGGTAACACTTCCCCAACCACCCATAAAGCCCCGTGACAATTCGTTGGCAATAATCCCTAGCTACTGTACCCCCATTCATTTCACTACATAAATCCTGACGCAGACAACTTTTACTCCGGTCACTTTATTGCCACACTCTCACAGACTCTGCATTGCCACTGCCATCGTCCGGTACAGTAGTGCATCGATAACAAGAAAATCTTACTCCATTAATAGCAACATATTTGCTGGAGTTCAACTTTCATTACAAGAACAAATGCGTTTCAGATTCATAGTAACTTTAAACCACACAGTAGAACAAACAGCTAAGTTTATGTTTATCTAGCTCTGTGCCACGACTTTGGTGTACCACAGGCTCTACGGTAACTCCACGCACAAATATTGCGCATCTCATTTTTAATTACGGGAAGATTTGATGTGTGTCTCCATTGACTCCGTATGACAAAGACAGGAATTTCTACCTGCAGAATAATACGTAAAACAGAACAAGGTTTTCAAGCCATATATATAAAGGTAAAGTGTTCCCGTTGCAGGCCCGGTGTGGCTCAAAGGGTGGGTAGAGGTATAGCTCTACTCTTCCATGACCCCGGCACTAGAAGGAGGTGAGTGGTCAGCAGCACTCTCCGGCTGCACTTTTCCCTCAGGAAAGACCCGGTACCCATTTTACAGGAGGCTGGGCGGGCCTCAGGGCCGGTCTGGACGGGCGGAAAATCTCGTCCCCACCGGTATTCGATCCCGGACCGTCCAGCCCGTAGTAAGTCGCTATACCGACTGAGCTACCCGGCCCACACACACACACACACACACACACACACACACACATATATATATAGAGAGAGAGAGAGAGACAGAGAGAGAGTGTGTGTGTGTTCTGAGGACACAGGAATCCTAAAGGTGCAGAAGGAATTCCTTTTGGACTGTCAATCAAACTATTTGAGTAATCAATTCAAAGATGATATACTTAAGGTCTTTGGGAAAGAAAAATAAATAAAAACGTTTAGTCGGGTAAACTTAATGTATCAAATCATTTGATAAAATTAGGACTGGGAAGAAAGAAGGTATTAAAATACATCTTAAACTGAGTGTGACCTGATATGAATTCAATTCATATCGCCCAAATTTTGTAAAAAGTGGCCGACCGCCACTTCGAGGTAAACTGAGTTGTGTGCATCCAATTATTCGCTTTATTTCTCTGTGATATGTAAAAAGTGACAACTCCGTCTACGAGAATAACCAAGATAGCTGGTAGATATCCTACCTCTCAGAGCATTTATCTCACGCTTCTCCTGTTAAGTTGATGTTCTGTGGGCTGTTCGATTATTCAAACATATCGTTTTAGTTCCGTGAAAAACAAATACCTTTTTCAGGAATGACAACATGCTTCGGTATAAAAAACTATCATCAAGCTACCATTACAAAACATAATACAGTGCAAATTACGCTTGTTATATGGGATCCCATATGACTTACAAAGGTTATAAAATACCTTATTTTTCAAATGCATATACTGATTGACGTGAAGAGCTTGACTAGCTAAGACAGTCTTCTTGTTTGTACCGTGAATCAATGACGATTAAAACACTTTATTATCCAACAGATGCACAAATATATAATTCGTAGATATAACTAGAATTATTATAAAATATTAAAATATTTAAAATTGCTCCAACATGTTTCGGATCACAGGGGACACATCATCAGGGAGCTCTATACATTGCTTGGCTAAAATTACAATAATGGTTCTATCGTGGTGCACCACGTGGTAAGTCCTATATTATGCTTTCATTAAAATTGTTTCCTTTACATGTTGTGTTGTTTTGGCATTAATTTTATTCTAAATCAGACCCTTAATTTATCTAATTATAGCAAATATACTGCCATAACACCGACTACGTCCATATCAACGGACAAGATAGAACCATTATTGTAATTTTAGCCAAGCGCTGCATAGAGCTCGCTGATAATAGATCCATTATGGTCCGAAACAGGTTGGAGCAATTTTAAATATTTTATAATAATTCTAATTATATATACGAATTTTATATTTGTACATCTGCTGGATAATAAAGTGTTTTAATAGCTACGAAAATTTTACAGAGGAAATCCCGTTGTGTTTGTGAACTCAAAACAAATCGTTACAATTCCTTCAAATACAACCACGTCCATATTTTACACAATAGAGGCAATATGTATGAGGATATGGTAATATATCGTGGTCTTATTAATATGACAATTAGCGTGCCGGTTCTGCAAACGGCAGAGAATTTCTTTAGCACCTCATCAGCTGCCGGCTTCTACAGAACGACTATTCTCCATAACATTAGTACATAAATGTCTTTATTCTGTTCGTGAAGCAATGCTGCACCTCAGGATGTCAGGGATATAGCATATAGCATATTTCTTGATTGCTCTCTAATTAAACATGCATAATGTTTTGAAGTTTTGCTGATCGTGCATCTCAGTATATTTATCTCAGTAATTAACCAACTTGATGGCAAAATTTTTGTTTTACAATAAGCTTATTTCATGCCTCTACATGTTTCGAGCACATGTTCTCATCATCAGGAGGTCAAAATTGCATTACACAGCCTCTGGTATCATCACACATATAGGTGTGATGATACCAGAGGCTGTGTAATGCAATTTTTACCTCCTGATGTTGAGCACATGTGCTCGAAACATGTAGAGGCACGAAATAAACTTATGGTAAAACAAAAATTTTGCCATCAAGTTGGTTAATTACTGAGATAAATGCATAATGTATTTGTTATTATTTGGTATGCAATTCAAATAAAATTCAGAGAATCTTTATATCAAGGGGCGATATTTTCTCTAACAACAAATTATGTAATGCAGGTATAAACAAAATTTTATTAACGACCAACCATATGCTTATCATACAAAGGCTTACCATTACCATTCCTGTTATTTTAATACAGCGCGATTTAAAAAGATGGACTCAATTTTGTACGTCTATATTTCCTGAACTATACACGGTATGAGAATGAGCTACACAACATTCGAAAGAGAAGATTCTAATTTGTCAGTTATCATCACTAGAGTGCTCGCCTAGTGCATAGTCGTGCAACATCGTTAGTTGGGGCAAAATGGCTACTAATGAGCACAATATTTTTTGCTATTATTAATTTCGTGAGTCGGGGACTACTGTGCAGCGTACGTTTCGTCTTCGTTTCAACATTCAACCTCCAAAGAGGAAGAGCATTGTCGCTGGATTCACCAATTTGAACAAAAAAGCTGTCTGTGTAAAGGCAAAAGCTCCGGCCGACCACGTGTATCAGAGGAGAATGTGAGACGAATTCAAGAGAGTTTTGAGCGTAGCCCACGCAAGTCAACCCGTAAAACGAGCAGAGAACTTGGCATACCGCAACCAACTGTCTGGCGTGTGTTGAGGTGCCGTTTACTCTTCAATTGAGTCCATCTTTTTGAATCACACTGTATTTAATAAACATTAAATTACAAATATAAGGAATACGTAACACTTGAATCAGCTAGCCTTTTATTAGTTTAACTGTATTGCTTTTTCTGGTTTTATTGACAAGAAAGAAATTTTGCAGCTTTAACCCCTAACGTGGAAAACATGTAGAGCTCCTAGTAGTGCTAGCAGATGGCAAATGGGATTTATCTCGGCGTTTAAAGAGTTAAAGTAAAAAACACATTTTAGGAGTTCAAAACACACAGAAAATAAGGATTTTTATCGAATGTTCTTTGTTGCTGTAATTAAGGAAATATGTGTAAAAAGTCAATTAAAAATAATATCAACCACTTGAAGGCTGAAATTATTCTATACGACTCAGAAGAAACAGACAGTGCTCTGCGACGTTGTATTGTAGCTCTTTCGCTTAACCGTTGTTGTTAAGGAAACGCAACGACAAATTTGTCTTTTATTGTTGCTGGCGTAGATGTAGCTGTCAACAATGTAAAAGTGTTCCGTGTTTTCACTGAAATGCTACAATATGTTCCCTTTGTACTGCTGTTAAAGATAATAAGTATTCAATGCTACGAATTTGGTCCTAGTTAGCCGTCATGCAAAACAGATCTTTTATGTGCCGTATTCTATTGCCATCTGTGGCCTGCGTGGCTGTCCCATATTGTTTACATTACCTCAAAAACGGTAAGATTTTCTGAAATAATTTTGAATATAAAATGCGTTTTGGTTTCTCTACAACTTTAGACATTTCATACTCTACGAAAAACTCAGGAAGATATTATCATAAATTTACATAAGAATTCAAGTAAAAAGCTCATTACTCTTATCACATATTAATTAAACCTGAATTATTTTTCTACAAACTGTTGAAAAATGCTCAATTATTAAATTTCGTGGTAGTTCATTCATTGGGAGGCGAGTTGTTCAATGCGGACAGACAGAAGGACCGACGGACGAACAGACAGACATGACAAAGTTAATAGTCCTTTTTCGCAATATGGCGGAGGCGGCTAAAAATTAATTCGGAATCTCAAAATAAGCACAGTGCTTCTATCAGCAGGCCAAAGGGTAAATATTGTTTACCGTAAAAAATATTTTGAACTCAACAACACGTGTAGGTCTATCGTGCCGCAAAAATCCAGGATATTTTTTAACTTGGTGGTGTGTATAGTAACCACTACGCTTCAAACAGCTACGGAGATTTAAAGTTTTGTTTACGGTGCATCGTGATATATCCGTATAATATGAACCAGCAAGATACATTGTTTTCCATTAACATATTTCAATAATTAACCTCTATATGTTTCGAGCAGGCTTGCTGCTCATCATCAGGAGGTACTACTCTATGTACAGCAATTGGTATGTCATGCGTTTATGTTGACTGGCTGCTGCCAGCAGCCAGTCAACATAAACGCATGACATATACCAATTGCTGTATATACAGAGTTGATTCTCCTGATGATGAGCACCAAGCCTGCTCGAAACATATAGAGGCTTATTACTGAAATATGTTAATAGAAAACAATGCATCTTGTTGGTTCATACTATAGAACAGAGATATTGCTGTCAGAACTGAAGGCACCAATATGATAGTCGGTCGGTTCGCACATTGAATTTGCTGAAATAATATATTTACAATATCAAGAATAGTTAAAATGTCAAGATTATATTTCTTCTTCCTTTCATTGTCTTCTTTAATGACAATATTCGTACGTTCCTTAACTCAATAAACGTCAGGTGATGCAACGTAAGTTCTCAGATTTTCATGGTATTCCCCAAACGACGGTCTTCTGGATTCCTGCACTGTACGGTATTTTTAACGTGTCTGGTGAAAGTGTTACTTCCATCTTCATGGCTCATCATTTAGTTTCATATGGCAGCTAAAGTGATTATGATGGGGGCTGGTAGCGATTATAAAGGGAGGTTGCATAAAGTACGGCCAATCAGAGATAAGGACAGTGTAGGTGGAATAGACATTTTACAGGACTTATCGCCTCTAAACTACACGGTATAGCAACACAGGGAACCATCCTAAGACACAATTCTTTAGGCGCACATTAATTAAATATTGAATCATCCGAAATATTGTGACTGAATTTTGCCCATATTCAGAAGCATTCGGCTTAAAGTCTAGAAGATAAACAAATTGTCACCAAGTAAATCTCTCGCCGCTTAATAGTTAAATTTCGACGACAGAGCATTTCAAGACAAAACGCCGCTCTGTCGGTATAGTTCGCGTGCGGACTAAGGCCACGGAGTTTAGTTTTTAGTTTAGTTAGTAGTCTGATTTTGAAAGGAAAATATTTAGAAGAATATATGGCACTAAATATGAAAACGGGGAATGGAAAAGTAGAACGAACCGAGAACTGGAAGTGATGAGCAAAGGAGAAAATGTAGTAAAATGGATAAAAGGACAAAGGATAAGTAGGTTAGGTCACCTGGAGAGAATGGAGGAGGATAGGTTACACAAAAAGATTTTCACTCAAGATCTGGGAGGGACGAGACGAAGGGGAGGACCCAGGAAAGGATGGAAAGAGGAACTAGAAAGAGATCTTCAAGTGCTGGGAGTAAGAAGATAGATGAAGCTGGTGACGGATAAAAAAAAATGGAAGGGTATTTTTCGACAGGCCAAAGCCCACAGCGGGCTGTAGTGCCAATGGAAGAAGAAGAAGAAGACGTAGTAGTAGTAGTAGTAGAAGTAGCAGTAGTAGTAGCAGTAGCACTAGTAGTGGTAGTAGTAGTAGTGGTAGCAATAGTAGTCGTAACAGTAGTAGTAGTAAGAGTAGTAGTAGTAGTAATAGTCGTAGTAGTAACAGTAGTAGTAGTCTTAGCTCTAGTAGTGGTAGCAGTAGTAATATTTAACATGTGTTTGGCTTTATTTAATTTCGAATTTTCAATGTGAGTGTTGAATTTCTTGGATAGAGCTCTCACGGGATTTTATACCTTCGACAAATATGCTTAAATGTTCTAGCAGTAGTCATGCTACTTGCACTGCATAGCACGAAAGAGCTGACTTGCTCTCTTATACTATGTGAAGCAGAAAGTCTTACCTTGGAAACTAGAGTCTGGCGCCCTCCACGCGGTCCGTCTACCAGGAACAAAGAAGCGCCATCAGCATCCAGCAGCACGGCGAGGTTGTCCACCGTCTTCTGCGACAGAGACTTGAGATCCAGGTCTGTCGCCACGTCTCGGACGATGCCCAGGAAGAATTCCCTCTCACCCTGGGCTTTCAGCAGCTCCCGCTTGGCAGAGCGGTTTGGCGCGGGAGCGCACTGAGGGAGCTTGATCTTGGACTCGATCAGCAGAGACAGCATGTTGATAGAGTTGGGAGGTAGTGACGTGTACCTGCAAGATGAGGGCGTCTGCGATAGTAAGTGGCCAGAACCTGCCCTAAAAAATCAACACTGAAAGCAGAACTTAATATTCTAAGACACGACTTAACTGCATGAATGTCAGCTGGTCAAGAATTTACAGATCTGTAACGGAACCCGAAGGCGAATTACAGCTTATGCACGATACAGCTAACTTACCCTATTGTGCAACAAAAGAAGCGAAACCACAGTTTCTTTCCCTGATTTTTATTTTCACGTTACTATCTAAGACTATTTTCAAAGTGGTCTTTTTCGTTTAGTTTTACAACTTAATACAGGGTCATTCGAAATGACTGTTGGGGTTGTAACAACTTGCCATAAACAGTACTCTTGAGATAGAAGTATTTAGTTGCTCCGATGGATCTAGAGGTTTATGTTCCTCCTCTTCCCGCAAGTATCCCGGAACTGAAGGTACGAATCAGAACCGCCATTGAAACCATCACCGCTGACATGCCACAAACAGTTTTGAACTAACTCGATTATCGTGTTGATGTTTGTAGAATCACAAAGGGTGCACACATAAGAGCACCTGTAAGGTATGTAACAAACACTTGGAGTGTTGTTCTATTAAATAAAAAAAATACATATAATCCTATCTCAAGTACATTGTTTATGACAAGTTGTTAAAACACCGACAATCACTTTGAATAACCCTGTATTTTGTACAAATCTCTATTCTGTCCTATGACCGTCATTCGCCTCTTCAGCAAACCACAATTGATTAAATCGTCCATTTTTTATGCTTCATTCGTAAAGGGTAAATATTATTATTGTTCTTAGAGTTATCCCTGTCCTCGCCATCAAGGAATATAAGGGAGAAGGAGTATACCTTCATTCCTTCTTAACCCTTGGCACTAAATAGTGGTGAGTGGCCAGTTTCACGCCCACTCAGCTTTACTCCCGGTACCTCTTGAATAGGAAGCAGCGGGCCTAATATTTTCTTCACAATTCTGTGTTCTCAAACATATTGACTGTACGGTCTTACGTGGGGCGAGTGACCAATCTTACAATCCATTCAAATAATGGTAAAACTAAAGTGAACATGGGTTAACGTTCACATTTTCAGACAGCAGAATTACAAAATATTCTGAACTGGTTCATAACAGTTTAATGTGTTCATAATTTCTTCGTGAACATAATTTGATTTCTTGTTGTAGTTCTTTCAATATTCCAAAATTCTTACATTTGCTTTGACAAAATAAGGGTAAGCTAAAAGCTAAGCACCCTGAGAAAAGTCACGTCAGTGCCATTAGACTACGTGCCGGTGTGCAGGTGAAATATTGCGTAGATAAAGGTCAGTGTTTGTGCTTGAGAGTTTCTATTAAAGAGGAAGAACACGCTCATTTGACCCCTTTTGTGACCTGCCCTGGCTGAAGGCTCAAGAGAAAGTTATTCTGTTGTGTTGGTGAAGGGCGAGTTGAGGGAGTTAGGGTGGCCTGGACATGTTTGTGCACCAACAACAGAGTGTAAATTTATGAACAGATCAAACTATTAGTTAATCGCCACGCTACTGAATAATCGTACCAGTGTGAAGTTTCGGAGCAAAGAGGAAAATGAGGCCAGACGACAAGGGATTAAGTTGGTATCCTAACTGTAACACATGTAAACTTGTGCTGTATATAGGATATATTATAAAATATATCTTATATACAGCACTGCGGAGCACTTTTAAATATTTTATAATTTTGACTATTTACTAGCGTACTGTAAACCATGGGATCCCGTAGGTAGCCACATAGAAGTACCTTGTATGATACCGTATTTTATAAGCCTGAAAATGACCCCAAGGGGTTGAAACATGTAGCTTTGTTAATTGTTGCATAACCCAATCTTTGCACCACAGTGTTGTGTGCGACGGACAATAAATAACTAAAACCTAAACTCCGTGGCCTTAGTCCGCACGCGAACTATACCGACAGAGCGGCCGCCGCCGGTCGGCGAAGTTAGTGCCAACTTTTGCGGATAGAGGGGTGTCACGTGGTCAGCGCAA
>Ga0123354_10009331_pt1 | contig 15010 bp, 3 predicted proteins | sample TergutLab28metaG_2_FD_97872 | JGI IMG/M metagenome (GOLD analysis project Ga0123354, IMG submission 97872) | Labiotermes labralis P4 segment gut microbial communities from Petit-Saut dam, French Guiana - Lab288 P4 | ecosystem: Host-associated > Arthropoda: Insects > Digestive system > Gut ...
GCCAAAAATTGCTATTTTTTTCCCCTTCCTGGTATACACTTTTGTCAGAATCCTTCTGCTGACTTTGTTTTTTTTTTTTTTTTTTTTAATAACATTTCAGAACAATACTGTCATGTCCATATCTGCTTATGAACCATACATTTTTTTCACTGGAGAAAAATAGAACATGGTGTCCTATGCCGTTCATTTCTAGGCCCTTACTCTTCCTTCTTTATGTAAATGACTTACCAAAGGTTATAAATAATAAATCCAAACAAATCTTATTTGCAATTATACCATTACAATAGTTACCAATCCTAACCCCACAGATTTTAAAAATGGTATTTCTATGGTTTTTTAACACATAAATTTATGGTTTAAAGTCAATTTACTATCTTTAAATTTTGATAAAACACAGTGTATTCAATTCACAACTACAGATAATTCTTTTGTTGGCATGAACCTTGGTTATGATAATAAACAAATTGCTCACATTTCAAATACAAAATTTCTCAGAATAGTTATCAACAATTCATTGTCCTGGAAACTCCATGTAGAACAATTTATACCCAAACTAAATGCAGCTTGCTATGCAATTAAATCTTTCAAGTCATATAAAACACTTCAAACACTGTAAATGGTTTATTGTGCCTATTATTGTACCATTGTGACCTACAGATTAATATTTTGGGAGAAATCTTCATTTAGTATAAAAATCATTAGGGTACAGATGAATATAATTTGAATTTGTGATTTCAGGCTTCTGCCTATTGGGACAACATATTGGTCCCATCTTCAGATGGGACTGATAGGTTGTTCCTAAATGTTGGTAAGGAATTACAACTTCACACTTAGCAATAACCTAGAAGAACACAGTTCTCATAATTACAATTATTATGGGTTGCAGAAGTAGAGTCTCTTGGAGAGATTTATTACCAGCCTAAAAATTTTCCTTCTTCAATTGTAATATATCCCTTCTCTTATTGAGAATTCAAATAATCCACTTCTGGTAATGCAACCATAGGATATAGAATTTTTCATCAAGCATATCATTCCAATAAAAATAAATAGAAACTGGCATAGGCATGGTTTAACAATACAATAAAACATCGCAAACTTAAAAGATAGAATCTATCCCTTAGGGACACTTTAATTTACTTTCCCCATGTTGGAGAAAGTGTACTTTTGTTTCGTAGATTCACTACTTACACTCACTCTTTGATATCTTTTTTCAAGATATGATTTGATTAAGCAATATGTTTTGTCTGTAATTCCATAAAATTAAAATTTAGCTAATGAAATGCCACAATTAATGCAATCAAATGCAAATCAAAGAATATACCTCCCACAAATCTATATATACTTTCACTTTTCCTGTTTGTGGCTAATTATAAAGACAACACAAAATAAACTCAGAGATTCATAGCATAAATACTAGACACATTTCCAACCTTCATCATTCTTAATCAAATTTAACAAAATATCAAACAGGAATCTATTATTTTGGCATCAAGGTCTTTAAAAATCTCCCTTCCCACATCAAATTTTGTTCAATAATAATCATCATCATCATTGGCTCTCCAGCCCTGGGTAGGCCTTGGCTTCCTCTTTGCCAATAATACCAAAGAATTTACACAAGCATTAAGAATTTTCCTATATTCTAATTCCTTCTACCCACTCGATGAATACTTTAACCTTTAGATGCCTAATGTCAACTATAGTTGATGTACCGCACCGCTAACCTCCAAAGTTGCATTTTATATATTTATTCAACAAATATAGTTACCGAATATTTTAAACATGTTGTATACTCTCCGTTTTTTTCTCTTCAAAATGCAGTTTGTTTCATAATTCTAACGTATTTGATTCCTGTATTATTCACATTTTATATACAGAGTGTGCTAAAATTTAAAAAATACTTACGGCGCCAAAAGGTTAATGTAAATAATGTTTCTTCTTCCTAACTGTTCCTTTTGAACTAATTTACTTTTATTATTCAGTTTTACACTAAAGGTTTTCATGAAAAGACACAAAAAATTCATTACATACTTTTCTCAGTTGTAAATGTTTATATTATATAGTTTTATTTATATCTATTTGCATTAATGTGTATATAATAATTTTAAACTCAATGTAAATACAGTCAAACCTACAACTATTTTCATGAAAATCTCTTCTGATTTATTTGCTATTATTATTATTTTTTTTTTTTTAAATTTATTTTATTGACTTATTCTATATCTAATAGGTTTTTTAACCTTCCATGGATTTATAGAATATGTGAGAAATAAATAAATAATTAAAATAAATAGAATTCACAGGCTCTTCTATTCACACATCTCATTACAGACAGAAATTACTTACGTCTGCATGGTCTGTCAGGGAACATTCTTGCAAAGCCAGGCCTACAGACACACCTCATGTGTCCCTCCACTTTCTGACACAGTTCATTGCGAGATGCGCTACAGTCTGGTCGACACGAGTTGCTTCCTTGATCTCTGTTGTTGGAATGGGTAGAAGGTGTATTGTGATGTGGAGGTGCAGCTATTAGTACACCACCCAGCAACACCGCATGGTTTACCTCATTGTTCGGATCACTTTCATCATGGTTTGCTACTTCATTGAATTCTTCACCACCTTTGGTGACTTTGTTAACATTTATAGTTGCTGGCTTTTGGTCATTCACCACCACGAAGAATGATTCATTTTCATCAGGACCACCTTTGAATTGCAATGCAAAAGGCTAGTTTTAATCACAGGAGCACAACACAGACCAAACAAGGACATTCAAGTTACACGAGACATAAAGATGTTTAAATAATGCAAAAATATTGCACATTTCCTGACTGAATGCAGAGCATTATTTTTTACATATTAAAGGGCCAAATGACTTTCTTTTTAAGTTAGTGAGTTAGACAAGGTTTTTTTTTAATTAGCATGTTACCAGCCTATCACTCAACTGCCTACATTTGTGTCTTCCAGGAGGAGGGTATCCTAGAATTCAGTCTCCCAGGAAGTGGTACTGGTTTGGTCTACAGATGTAATTCAAATATTTGGAGTGTGGTAGAAGCAATTAACATGATGACAATATGGAAGGAAAACTTAGATGTTCAAAGCAGCTTGTGGTACATATAGTAGAATTTTAACTAGTTAGACATCAAATGTCTTGGGACTAAGGTCAGAATCAAAATATTAGCAACAGCCAGTGTCTGAGGGCTTGAGAATGGTTTCATTAAACCAAAACCTGTGGTCAGTTATTACATAATCTTGTATTAAAGCTATTATTAAATCAGCTACATTAAGAATATATTTTGTTTTACAGTTAACACAGCAAAATGCATGAAGTAAAAGTGTTAATAGAATGCGTGGAAATAAGTCAAAATAGGATTAAAAAATTAAAATGCTATGCAAAGCTATGGCTATTTATGCACTCCTATGGATGTGAAAGTTGGATAACTACACAATGGGGTTAAAAAAGAATACAGGTTGCAGAAAGAATTCCTGCAAAGATTGGATAAATATCACAACAACAGATACACAATTACCAACATTAATTTTTCTAGCATGTACAGCAAATGGATATTGATAGATGGCCAAGAAGGGCAATATCATGCAGACACAAATGAAAATAAAGTTAGGGTTGCTTGCATAAAAGGTGAAGTGACCTCTGAAGTCACAACAGGCATTACTGCTTGTGCCACGTTGTGAAGGAGAAAAAATATGTAAAATTTTCAGAACTTTTATGTTATGGTTATAATCACATTATCATTTGCCCCATTATTTATATTACCAAAGCCAAATTGGATCATTTGTGGACACAACATCAATAATAATCAGTAGCACAGAAGACATTCAGTGGAGAAAATTTAATATGTAAACATTTATTTTTTTTTTCAGACTCAATGTTGTGCAGTCTGTTGGTTGGTGTGTCTTTGATTTCTGATACATGAATAGTTATATCATTTTAGATTCATTGCTACATGGTGACAGACTTTGTGTATCCTTGTCCTGTAATATGTTTCTAAATGTACCCTCTTGGAATCAGTGTTATATGATCTGATGCTTGGTGTTTCCTTGTCTTCATCTGAAGTACATGTTGTTTCTCTCAGCAACAGAAGATTCTAGTTGAACTGAATTATATGGAATTGAATTTATTTGCATTCTATGAATCCAAATCAGGTTAATACCCAGGATATTGAAGAAGTCAGGAGAAGTATTACATACACACAGTAGTAGCTGGTACAATACAACTAATTAAGCTTAATTTATCAATTGGTATTTATATTAAAGTATTCTTCTAGACAGTAGAAACAGTGGGCATATAAATAATTCTTCATGGCAGATTTAAATTGTTTAGAGTTATCACGTAAATTTTTGATACTTTGCAGGGGATTGTTAAATACTTTTATACCACTTGAACAGACACCTTTTTGATACAGTGATAAATTTGATGAAGGTTGGTGAAAGTTATATTTTTGTCTAGTTTTTATGTGGTGGATGTCAGAAATTAATTTGAATTTATTTTAGTTGTTGACCACAAACAGTAGAAGTAATTAGTATATATTGCGACTGAAGAGACAGAACTTCTAGATTAATAAATAAATATCTACACAAGTCTCTACTTCTGCATCCTTTAATCATTCGAATTATATTCTTGTGTATTTTAAGAATTTTTTGCATCATGTGAAGAGTTCCCCCAAAATATTAATCCATATCATCATGGAATGCAAATAGGCATAGTAAATCATCTTCATTGTTTCTTGTGACATAATGTTTAGCCACTTAACTTATCTCATTGCATAGCAAGCTGCACTTAATTTGTGTGTAATTTGTTCAACATGATTTTACAAGCCAGTATAATGGCCAAGAGGGGGGGGGGAGGGGGGGCAGTATTCTGAAACCTGGGAACCACAAATGGCCAAGCCACCACACACACACTGTTGTGTAGTGTAACAGTCCAGATAGTTGCTTATGAATGGGCACTTAAGGCCACTGTCAGTATCTTAGACTATATTGTGTCAAATGGCAAGATGGTTAGTGAGTGGTAAATTGGCAAGAATGTGAAAGAAACCTGTCATAAGACAATCTGATTTGTCTGTCTATGTCTGTCATTTCACTACGAACTTTATAATAAACAAAGAAGCACTGAGCAGTTTCACCCAGTGAATTTTATTGGTTTGAATTTAATACTCGACTTGCCCATGAAGGTTGGTGGTGAAAGGAATACTGCCCTTTGTAAACCCATACAAAGGGTGAATATAAATACTGAAGTTTAATATAGTGTAAGGAAGCAAACAATTACAAACTTACCAGCAAGTACTCCAATATTGCTGGAGGTGTTATCTTTTCCTACACCATAGCTGTTCTTCTCCTCATACAGTTCATTTTCTTCTGAAGGTCTAGTAGGTTTCAGCTGCTGTTCCTTGCTCTTATATCCTGTGTCTTGAATTGGTGTTGTTGAGACAGGTTTGACAGGGAATGATGGATAATTGGCAGGGTCAAATGGTGATCCAGGTGGATACACAGAAGGGGTTGCAGAAACAGTAGTTGTAACAGTGGCAACAACACTTGTAGGACGTACCAAAGTGTGAATCTCAGTTTCTGTGACAGTATCAACCACAGTAGATGTTTGTGTCTTTGTTACAACAACAGTCTGTGTTGAAGGTTGGTGACCATGATTACTGATGACTGTTGTCTCTGTCAGGGTTACTGTTTGGGTGTGTGTATGAGTAATATAATGTGTTGGGATTTCTACAGCACTACTAAGTATGATCTTGTCATCACTGGAGCTTTCAATACCTAGATCTGTCTTGTGATTATTCTTAATCTCAAATTCAGCACCAAAATTAACATTATCATCCTTATCATCATTGTCACTCTCATTGCTGGGATGATAGGATGTTTCATTTTTTTTGTGTTGGCCACTAACCAAACTTGTACTCGTTTGGTGTCCTACAGTTTTAGATGGCTTCACTATCACAGTTGAAGGTTTTGTAAAGAGACTGCCATGGACAGTGTTTGACCCTGATGTACTTAACGTGACTGTAGCACTCGATATTGATGTCTTATTCTTTACGTTGTTTACAGGTACTGTAGCATGACCCTGTTCCTCCAGGTCTGGAATCTCAGAACCAACTATAATATTCTTATTCCACAGAATTCCTGTGCTATAATTTGTTTTCCTTTTCCCGGGATCTGTCACTGCTGTTGGCAATATCACAGGTTCTTGTGGTACTGGTTTTCCAATAACTACAGTTTGCAGCACAGATTTAGAATCGGAAGGAGGTTTCACTGCACCAGCTGTTACTCTGAGGTTATCGGGACCTCCAAAGATATCATCAGATGTTACAGAACTTTGAGACACATTAGATTTTATTGGCTGTAAAGTGGGAGGTCTCAGTGGTCTTGCTCCATCTGAAGACAATGGTGGCCTCCATGTTGTGATGGGATGTCTCTCTGTATAATCTGAATCCTGAGATAAGGATGGTGTCTTCACAAAATTTTTAAGTTTATCTTCATTCGATTTCGTGCCACTGTCTGAATTTATGCTTAATGGACTAGAAATATCATGCAAAGCTGGGCGGATCCAGAATGGTCTCTTGTCACTTGTCTTATGAGTGGTACTGGATGTTTCTGTTGTTAATGGAACTTCAAACTTGTATGGTGGTGGCTTATTTCTGATGGGTGGTCTCCTGTGGGTCCCAATATTGATAACAGGTCTGTGAGAGGATACCTGCGACTGAATTCCAAGCACAGGGAAACGGTGCCCACTGTTGCCACTTGGAGTGACTCGTGGTGGAGGGGAAAGACCTACAACCATCTCATGTGAGTTTAAGTCAAAATCAGGCCTCTTTGGACCAGATGGGAGGATGCTAAATGGGCGTGGGGTATTAGCCTGAGTTTCCAAATCAAAGAGTGACTCTGATGTTGAAGGTTTTTCCAACTTATGCAAGTCATCGTATTTGTCAAATATTTGCTGTTGTGGTCTGTGGTTCATATTTGCACCATTAGAACTAATTTTTAAGGTCTTATTGGAATGAGCATTATCATCAGTTTTACTGAACTCAGGATGATTCTGTAGACTGCTATGCAGTTTCATGTCAGGAAGGTCTGATTGATAGGTTTGAGGTGGTATGTTGTGTGAGGTTTCATCTAAATGAGATGTAACTGTTTTTTCTTTTAGGTGATTCCATGTGTTTAATATCGGAGCCCCATTTTCAATTATCACTTCAGGTTTTAAAAGTTCTGGTATTTTGTCAAAATTTGGCAACAGCGGTCTTTCATTTAATATATTCTGTTCCATCAACTCACTGGCATTTTTGGAATGTGATGTTTTATAAACGTTTGTTTGAGGAATATTATATGGTCCTTGTGCAGTGGCTGTAGTGTGAGGCCGGTCTTTATAGTTTGCCTTGTAAGGCCTGTTCTCAGAGTTTGGTTTCAAGAGCCTATCAGGTGGCAATGGTTTGTCAAAAACTGTCTGTGGTGGTTTCATCTGATGCAGAGCTTCATCATGCGTAGTTCCTAGCATCACACCAGGCCTCACTACTATAGGGCGATGTGTTGATGCAGAACTTGCAACTAGAACCTCTACTGGAATTTGGTCAGGTATTGAAGGTTTTTGGTTTGATTCTTGGATGACTTCACCTTCCTCTATGTCTATTTGGTCATCAGTGTGATCTGACTTAATCACATGATCCTGGGTCTTAGGACCTGGAGGATGTAGTCGAGATGGATTGAGAGGAATAGCAGGGCCATGATTGTTTCCAGAGTTATGGAAAGAATCATGTTCAAAATGTGTGTGAGGTGGTGGAGGGGGGGTCATAAAATCTGTTGGTGGCATGGGATGGTGTGGAAATGAGTGACTGTGGAGTAGTGGTTTAGATATAGCAGGGCGCTGATTGGCTGGAGTTGGAAGAGTGGGCAGCTGCTGGGTTAGTGGTCGTGAAGGTCTGTGACGATAACTGTGTCCATTTGGATTGGGTCTTCTGTGTACTGTACCTGGTCTACTTTGGAGTGGTGCATCAAGAACAATTCCACTTGGTGATATATGCTCTCCATCAATTGAAAAATGTCCAGATGCTATCTCCACATTTAACCCTTGCCCGGGTCTTACATCAACATTTATGCCTTGTCCTGGGCTAACGTCAACATTTATTCCATGTGCTGGACTAACATCTACATTGATTCCTTGCCCAGGACTTATCTCTACATTTATGTCTTGTGCAATATTTTCATTTGCATGATGTATGTTTTCAGGTACGTGTGATGGCAAATCCATCCTTGTTCCACTTATCTTGGAGACATGAGATACATGATGCTCAGGACGAATGTTGTGTGGCTTATTTTCCAGTCCATCTATCCCTACAAATCCTGGGCTTGATTCTGGTAAAGGATATGGTGATGGGTCATAGAACTCAGAACCTTTTACATTGAAAGGGTGAACAACTGTGGAGCCACTATGTGGTATGATCACGTTTGCTACTTGTGATGGTTGTATGTTGACCAGTAGTGGTGTACCTGATGAACGATCAAGTGAATGTGGCTCTGTCTGAGCAAACACTGGTACAGGATTTCCATGTATTATATCATTTCCCTGAGTTACTGGTTTCCCTTCAAATATGGTTTGCAGACCAGAAACAGCTGATGCTTTAACAGGAGCATACAGAATTTGCTCATTGGAGTCTTTATAATCTTTTATGTCTGGTGGGTGGAGAGTGATATCTGGTTTGTCCAGTGGTGGAGGTAAAAGTGGAATACCATCTGATGTTTGAAGGTGGTGTGCTGATGAGTGATAACCATGCTCCCTCAGTGGTGCATGGTTTCTGTCTGCTGGAGGCAGGAATGTGTCTCGAAGAGGAAAGTGTCCTGAGGTATGTTCCCTAGTTGGTTGATGAACAGATGGTGTGTCCCTGTTTGACCATATGGTTGACGCAGGTGGAGGTGGAGGTTTCATGCCCAGAGGAATTTCTTCCTTATTGTTGCTAATCTTAGGTGGTCGTGGTCCCATTATTGCTGGTTTCCCAACAATTACATCACTATTAGCTGTTATAACTTGACCAGGACTGATAGGAATACCTTCTCCTAATAATGCACTCTCAATCGGTCGACCCATTGCTGCAGAATCTATAGGATGACGTTGAAGTGTATCAGAAAATGTTTTGTCTGGCCATTTCACATCACCATTTAGATTAGCAATACCTTCATATCTTTGACTTTCTGCTGTAGCCACATCCTCCATGTCATCTCCTGCAGCTGCACCTACTGGAATGTAGATTGGTGATCTTACAGGTGTTGTGCCTTCAAAACCAAGTTGATTAACAGGTTTTGGAGGCACATAAACTGGTAGGGTATTTCCATTGTTATCTCCATAATATGGAGTTCTTATTTTTGGTGTAGTTGAAGGCACATTTATGACAGCTGTATCATTACGTCGCCTGTCATTATTGAGATTAGTGTGTATTAGACCAGCCATTGCATTGATTACAGGACCCAAAGCATTCAGACCATTGATGCCAAGTGATCCCAAACTCAGAAGATCACTTACTTGAATTTCATTTCCACCAGGACCAATTCCTCCTGAGGGTTTCTTGTTTGAAGGATCTGATGCAGGAACCATTGTGACATTCCCTCCAAGTTGTGTCGACATAGTAGCCTGCTCCCCTGGTTGCAAAGTGGAATCACTTTGTGTTACAGTGGAAGTTGGTAAAACAGACGTAAGATATGAGATGGTCGAAAATGTAATGGGCGAGGAACTGGACAGTACAGTTGCAACAGATTCTTGAATTGTTGGAGTAGAGGAGCTAACAAGTGACTGAGCCCCAACTACATCCTGTGGGAATAGTATTGTTTCAGCTCCTGTATTGACAACTGTACTCTGGACTTGGTTGCTTGATAAAACACTACTTAGGGAAGGAGTTGCTTTTGTATGACCTCCCATTTCTATAACTAGTGTCCGTGATGTACTAGAACTATCTATTTGATCTTCTTCATCAAAGAAAATAATGGTTGAACCTTTGATAATGCTGTTGATATTATTGTTCACTTCATCCATAGAGGATGAGATTTCATGATGAAGTAATGTTGGAGTGACTTCAGTGTCTACTACTGAAGTAGGTTGCAAATCATGATTCATGGCTGTAATTTTCAATTCCTGCCCACCTGAGAGTGTAGCTGTGGCAATTATTGAAGGGCTTGATAGAGAATTTGCGTGGACTGAACTGTGTAGTGAGTCTAAATAATCAGGATCCAGAAGACTGTTTTCTACAGATTCAGTCACAATGTTTTGAACAATTTTTGTTCTTGAACTAACAACAGTTGATGTACGGTCACCTCCACTATCCTGTAGTAGAGTTGTGAAATAAGTAAAAGTAGTTAAATATGTCTTTGTTGCGTATAAGTGAAGTGACTGTTTCTGATAATCAGTTTTTTCAGTTTTCTTAGAAGTTGGTGTAATCTTAATTTCATCCAGGCTTTTAGTTGGAATCAAGCTTGGTGGTGTTGTACGTTTTGGCGATACGTAAAATTTTTCAGTTACTACATCTGAAGAAGTTGCTATGTTTGTACGTATAACAGTACTACTTCCTTCAAGGAATGTACTAAAATAAGTGTATGTTACAAAGTATGTCTTCACTACATTTGTTATAGAACCTTGCTGAACTGATGGTCGTGATGCTGTAAGGCTGCTATGTGATGGACCTTTCAATTCAGTTGCTTCTTTATCAGATTTTGTAATGACAATCTGTGTTAAGATATCTTTAGTGCTCACCACCTTCACATCAGCACCATCTGTTAGAGTCTTGGTGAAGGCTACTGTACTCAGATACGTGTTAGTATCCAGTGTGGATTGTCGTGATGGCTGCAACTGAGGTAAGAAATCATGTGGTGCTGTCAGTGTGTTAGCTACAGTGTGTTGTGATGTAACAACCAGAGGAACATCACCATCAATCAGAGTATTTAGATATGTGTAAGTGGTATGAAACACACCCGTGAAGAGGGATGGACTTGCTGAAAGAGTTATTCCAATTGTGGGTGTTTGAGTTTTTATGTTGCTGCCTGTGCGTTCCTCTGTAACAACATTGGACACTATCTCCTCACTACTCGAAACTGTTGTTATGCCATTTTGCAGGAATGTTGTTAAGTATGTGTAGGTAGTGACATAGGTCTTTGTTACAAAAACATTCTGTTGTAGTGACGAGGACAGTTGGGCTTCAATCTGCAGAAAGAGAAAGAAACGTGTAAGAAGCAATGACAAGCGCACGTGCATACACACACACATACACAGTGAATTTAATTTTCTGCCTTAATACACGCCAAAAGAAAAAAAATTTACTTGGACTTCAAAGTTCATTAACTAAAGGAAATATACTATGTATAAACTTACACTTAAATTTAAATTTATTTACGTAGGTAAAATCACAAGATTTAATTTTCCTTTGATAATAAAGAAAGAAGGTTAGAGCTGGTGAACTGGATTCAATTGTCTCAGGCTTCTTAAAAAACAATACAGGACTTTCCAGTTCCTTAATGAGGGGTAAATTCTTGACAAGCAGAGTGAAAATTTTCTTCTCAAAAATAAATGTGCTTGAAGGAGTCAGATGTTTTGTGTAAGTTTAATTTCCTTATTTAGAATTTTTTTATGCCTGTGTGTTTTTACTTCACTGAAATTCATTGACTTTGCATGTCCTTCAGGCAAGGCTTACAATGAAATTTGTATGACTGATGCAGTTTCTGAATTGTAAAAAAAAATTGATGATTATATATTTCAGTGATTATGCACAATGATTTTAATGTTGGTAATTATGATTTACATTAACTGTAAATGCATGGATTTTACTTTGCAGAATTATGTAATGGTATGTTAAATACAAAATTTTAGAACATTTATGATTCTGGAATTGATGCAAAATGTGATCACTTATGTCATGGTAATGGGTATGACAATCATTATTCAATCATTTGATAAGATTTACATGTGCACAAGGTAAATTAATGGTGTGAAAGAACAAAGCATGTATATTGATGCTGACCCACTCGGCATTCAGCTGAATTCGACAAATAAATAAATGAATAATTTAATTATAAGAGATGCTATACTGAGCATTGGAAATGAATTGAAATTAGGTTCAGTATTTTATTATAGTATTTTTTTCTATGTGACAATATTTTACTGACGCTATGTATATCTTATTATATTATATTATGTTAGATAGTATGTATGACAATGTCTATATCCACAGGACTGTAACCTATCTTGGATGTATGGACCGCAAATAAATTACAATTACAATTACAATTCACATTCAGTATTAACAGAGAAAGGGATTATGGGCATATGTTTGGAATCATATTAATTTTATTTTAAATATATAAAAGTGCTGCAGGAACTTTATGCTGCCTGACTTGCATGAGACTACAGCACTGTGCTCAAGATTATAATAATCATCAACATCCATATGGGACTCAAAAATCTCCTAAACGTGAGAAACCATTCTAAAAGATACAGGCATCTTATTTACAATAATGAATTCCTTGTAAAATGACAGTTTTTTACACCTAACTTCAATCATGATAATACATATAGCTGCAGTATACAAATTTTCCATTATAGTTTTATTAGATGCACTGGACAGTGGTGCAAGTGGAAGGTGTTGGTAGGGGGCTTCACAACATGCCATGAATGCGTGTTCAGCCAAAGGAAGTAATGCTCCACATATCTTTATCTCAGTACTAGATGGGAGTGTTTAGTTTCTGCTGTGACCACTTTTTCCCTGCAGACAAAGACCATGTTACCCCTTGTTCACAAAATATATGAGTCTCAGAGCCAGTGTATAGGTAGCAGTGATAAAAATATGGCTGCCAAGAATTAAACTGCAGTCTTTGAACCTATAGCCTATCACTTAGATGAAATATGTTGAAAGTTAAGATTGCCTACTTACCTGAGAACTCTCATGTGGTAGGAAGAGAACCATGTGATCTGTGAGTGTGCTGGGTGCCAAAGTGATTGGCCGAGACATGGAGCTGGATAGTACTCGAAGAACTTCCGGTTCCCCTGGCAAAGTGCTTCTATCACCAGCAACAATTACTTCCACACCATTACTCATCACCTTGGTGGCAAGATTGTATCTTGCCTCTCCCATACCATTCATGTTCAGTCCACGTCCCTTGCCTGGCACCTCTGAAGGAACATTCAAAGATTTACTGAATGAAGGTGTTACCTAAACTATATCTTACCTGGCAACTGGTTTCTTGTATAAATCATTAATATACATATTTCCACCTGAGGGACAACCTCTGTATTCTTTATGTTTTACATGCCATTTCTGGTGCCATTATCTCACAGACTTACAGAATCTGTGAACAAATATAATTGTGTGATTCACTTAAATATGTAGCAAAGCTGGTGACATGTTTTTCTTGACATGTAATTTTGTGGCTTTCCTCTGACATCAAGGCAAATCTGCGAATCATTGTGCCTATGTGACTGTGTATTAGGTGGAGCATAAGTATTTATCTCACTACTACAGGAGCAAACATTGTTAATTTTTGCACAATGATTGTATGAACAGAATATTGTAATGAGTGCAAACTGTTACCATAAGATTTCAATAAAATGAAGAACTTTCAATAAAGTGAAAGCTCATAGAGAAATATATTATAATATGAATTTTCTTCAAGTTAGCGTGTTTCATATTTCACAGGCATTAAAATTTAAGTTGTGCTAGCTGCCTCCATTAAAAGTTTATTAAAAAATTTGGGTAATAAGACAATTAGTGACATCAACACATCAATGCTACCAATGGCAATAATAACAGTAGCAATGATAATAATTACAATTATAGTGGTGGTGGTGGTGGGGTATTGATGACAATGACAGGGATGACATATCATCGTGTGACAAAATTGTCAATATTTAGTATGAGCCTTATGCCCATAGGTTTCCAGAGAGAAATTCAGTATCTAATAAAAAGTGGTGCAGTCTAAATCTTTTTCTTCTTCCCTTCATAAATTATTAAGACACAAATACATAATTTCCTGCTAACCATACAGATTGATTGATTGAATCAACTATTTATTATTTAATTAATTCATTCATTCACTCATTCTTTTTTAAATTTTTTACTGAACTTATTCCTTTCCCCCTGTCATTCAGAGGGGAAGGAATAAGTTCAATAAAAAATTTTTTCTTCTTCTTCTTCCTTTTTTTATTATTATCAGTGACTGTCAGCTGTTTTAACTGTTTATAGAGTACACATACTGTACATGTTAGTGATGTTGGTGTTAATTAGAGAACTTGTGGAGAAGGAACCAAGATTTGGAGAACTAAATGAATATCCTTGTGTGGTTATTTTAATTACACTCATTTCTTAAGGCAGTGTTGACTTGGTTTCAGTGCTGTGATATATAGTTGAAGTTGGTGTTAATCAAGATGACTGCACTAGTTATGGTATTCTGTTTGTTGGAAGGTAAGAAACAAAATTGAAAATGTTTGTTACAAGCATATGCTCAGATGTCAGAAGTTGTAGATTGTAGCAATGGTAGATTTATTGGTTACCCAGAGGAAACCTGTAAATCCATGAGCAAACTATATAGGTTATGTGAAGCATTTCTGGTGTGAGTCTGATGTTTAATGTAACTGTGCCAGTCATGAATATTGTGAGACTGTGAAGATAATATTGTTCTTTATCTACAAGGTTATATAGAAACTGTAAAGTCATTGCTCATAAAAATGTCTAACACACAGTGCTGCAGTCATACTGAAGACCCATGCCTCATGAAGTAGTCAGTGTAGGTAAATGATGTGACAGACACTGTACAAGAAACGACTGGAATGACTATTAACAATTCAGTTGTAGAGCTCAGTTGAAACCTGATGGCATACGGTGATGCACGGTAGGGGAAGTGAAGGGGAAACATGTGAGTGGAGTGGGTAGCCAGTAGTCTTGCACTCTACCTCAGAACATGGTGTATCCAGCATTACTACCATTACTACTGCTGATACGCACACCTCGGCTGCCAGTAGTCGACTGAA
>Ga0123354_10009333_pt1 | contig 15009 bp, 6 predicted proteins | sample TergutLab28metaG_2_FD_97872 | JGI IMG/M metagenome (GOLD analysis project Ga0123354, IMG submission 97872) | Labiotermes labralis P4 segment gut microbial communities from Petit-Saut dam, French Guiana - Lab288 P4 | ecosystem: Host-associated > Arthropoda: Insects > Digestive system > Gut ...
GTGGCGAATACTGTGCAGAATATGGCGAACAAGTTAAAGGAAGTGGCGAATACTGTGCAGAAGTGGCGATTACTGTACAGGAAGTAGCGAATATTGTGCAGAAACTGGAGAACAGTGTACAAAAATTGAAGAATACTGTACAGAAAGTGGCGAACAGTGTACGGACGGTGGAGAACACAGAGCACAAAAACACAAACTCGATTAGCGAGGAATGACAATCAATATCGCGTGTAAACTTAACTAATCGTTAAGGCGTCTTGTGGAAGCCATGTCGTAGCCTAGTAGTCTGTAACTTTACCGACACTTCGGAGTAAGCTGCTACCACCACCATCAGGGTGCATAGGCGTGGCACATCCCGCGGAAATATTGCTAAATTTGTGTCATGCTGCACGGCGCCCCTCTCAGAAGACATATATAAATTGACTTACGTTTCGCCTCCAAAACACCGAATCCGGCGCCAGGGCTACGTCCTCTTCAATTCGTACATCTACCCGGATTCTTTCCCGGGAGGCAAAACGGCCAAGGTGTGAAGTTGACAACTCACCTCCATCTAGCGCCGAAATTAAAAATGATTGGAGCTATACCTCCATTATCCCTGTATGTCTTTTCTTTTCTTTTTCATTATCTTATGTATGGTATGTGTGTGTTTAGGGTGTGCCGGGTGACTCAGTCGGTATAGCGACTGACTACGGGCTGGACGGTCGGGATCGAATCCCGGTGGGGACGAGATTTTCCGCCCGTCCAGACTAGCCCTGGGGCCCACCCAGCCTCCTGTAAAATGGGTACCGGGTCTTTCCTGGGGGTAAAGTGCGGCCGGAGCGTGCTGCTGACCACTCACCCCCCCTTCTAGTGCCGCGGTCATGAAAGAGTACAGCTATACCTCTACCCACATTCTGGGCCACACTGGACCTGTAACGGGGTCACTTTACCTTTTACATTTTTATGTGTGTATTTAGGACAAAGTATAAGCAGCAGTACGCATATGTTTTGAGCCACACCGTAACTTAAAAAATGCTGATCCACTTTTCTGCCGGTACCGAAATATTTCTATGTCCACCATAGTTTCGAAGTTCATTCGTCCCTTTTCCCAGTAAAGTAGGTAACAGAAAAAGTTCGTCATCGTTCATCTGATGGCACAGTCTTAATTATCTCAATAGTGTACGTATCGTACTTTATGTACTTGTTTATTGTGTCTTCATTTAACCAACACTCATTGCACTATCTTTCATACACACAGTCACGCTGTTTGAATAATACTCCGACGCCTTTCGCTGCTCACCGGCGCCATCTTCAGGGAATACAATCTCAGCTGTTAACTTTTGAAACCATTTGACTCGGAGAGTTAACAGCTGCGATGGTACACCCTGAAGATGGCTACAAAGAGCGCCGGAACGCGTTGGAGTGTTAGTCAATCAGCGTGACTTGGTGTATGGAAGATAGTGCATTGAGTGTTTGGTTAATGAAGGCAAAATAAATAACAGTCAGTCGGTACCCAGTAGTGCACCCATACAGAACGAGACACGTCTGACCACGCCAACATAACAACGAGCCGCACCTATAAATTTACCACGCGTATTATAAGAACGAACACTGTCTTGTGCGTAGCAAGAGTGATAAGACATACAACTTCCCATGTGCTACACATCGAAGTCCAACCCGGATGTAACACACCGTACAGCACCGGCACTATTACCAACGACCTTCACCACATCACTGTGAGTTCCAGTTTTGCTACATATGCTCTACGCTAAGTGTGGTCCCTGTGGCGTCCGCTTGCTGACAACCTGTGACAACGCACATCAATAACGGGCCCCATAACATAGTTACAAGAATCGGAAGTCTAACTTGGTGAATATAACAACGAACACATATTAGTCACATAAATGTGTAATTTTTGCGTACACGCAAGGGAGTAATAAGTGTTAGCACTCATCTACTGTGATAACGACACACGTCCACACAACCATCTATAGTGAGTCCCGTGAGACCCCTACAAAAACTTTTGGAATATTATTTTACCATACTGTTTTAAATGTCCTGTTCATAACTAAGAATTCCACAATGTATAAAGTTTTAATGTAAGAAATCGGATCCCACTGGATAACAATTTTGACTGTACCTTAACAACATTGTTCTAGTTGGCCTGAGGATGGCCGTTTAACGGCCGGAACATGTCGCCAAGTATAACCCAGTTGTAATTAATCATCTAGTTTTATAGATGTTGTGTATTGACGGTACACATTTTTGGATTTTTAAAATTTACGTAAAGGTTATACAATCCAGAGATTCATGACCGAGTTAACAAAATCTACTGCTGGGCTGTAGAAATGCTTGTTGAAATCTGCCCAGAGCCACACATTGCATGAACAGAACACAGTTCTAACCCACGGCATTATATCTTCATGCAGTGCGATCCAGATTCCATAAAGTAAATTTTCCCTTGGCTTTTAGACAGTAGTTACGTCACAGATGAACTTTCTTCGCCGCCTTTTGACTCCCGTAACAAACCTGCCCACTGCGGCAACAAGGTGCCCCGGATACACCTGCGAGTCGATAGCCGTTGTTACGGAAACAAGTAGATACCGCGTCACGCTAGGGAGCAGCAGGAACCCTCCAGACAGGTTCTGCGGCGCACACCGGTGGCAACAACGAGGGGTTCAGGGGCTAGTCACAAATTGAATAAATAACAAGACAGGCAGTTTACAGTACGTGTATTGAGGCGCGTTCTTGCAACCATTGTTGCTGTGGAAGAGCAGTGAGTATTACAGAAACTTAGTGTGTGTTTATAGCCTTAGGTATCCAGCATGCAATGCACATGCGCCATATTGCCATCTGTGGCCTGCCCCGCTCCACACAATATTTATCCACATTTTCTTCTAAACGGCACGATTTTCGAAAAAAAAAAAGTTACTAAATACGAAACGTGTGTTTTGATTTTCTCTACAACTGTTGTCTGACACATTCCACATTCTAAGAAGAAATGAGCCAGGTATTATAAAAAATATATATTGGTCTTCGTGTAACGTAGCCTTTATTCTTGTCCGATTTTGATGAATCTTGGATTTTCGCGACAGATTTCCGAAAAAAAAATCCAGAAAATATAAAATATCATGTATTTCCGTCTTGTGTGAGCCGAGATGTTCCATGCGAAACGGACAGACGTGACGAAGTTACTAGTCGCTTTTCGCAATTGTGCGAACGCGCCTACAAATAGCTGTATTTAACGTTTTTCTTCCTTGTGCACCCTATGAGAACGTATGGGGGAATGGAGGCATAGCTCCACGCATTAACCACGGCAAAAGATAGAGAAGGGTGAGTGGTGAGCTTCACGTTACAGCCGTTTTATCCACCACCGGGATAAAGAGCTTTCGGCACCCTTTTAGTAGGATGCTGGGTTGACACCAGAGCCGGTCCGGACTATGCGGAATAAAGAAACATTTTTTGCTCTTGCCGGAAATCGAACCACAATCCGTCCTGTCATTACGCGTGACATCCCCTTGTGATATATAAACAACAAAAAGACAATAATAGCCGTCATTCAGAGCTATGTTGCCATTTTTCTACTGCGGAGTGTTTCGGGATTTGTGGGAAGCCATCACGAGGCAACGTAAAAAAGTACATAAATAAAGAATATTTACATACAGTATAGTTTTCTTATATTTGGGCCTAAGAGGGGCGAGGTAAAAGGCAATGGACAAAAATACATAATAAGGAGCTTAATGATCTGTTCTCCTCGCCCAATATTGTTAGGGTGATCAAATCGATTATGAGATGGGCGGGGCACGTTGCACGTGTGGAGGACAGGAGAGATGTTTACAGGGTTTTGGTGCAAACCTGAGGGAAAGAGAACACTTGGATGACCCAGGTGTAGATGGGAGGATATTATTAAGATGGATCTTCAGGAAGTTGGATGCGGGGGCATGGACTGCATTGATCTGGCTCAGAATAGGGACAGGTGGCGGGCACTTGTGAATGCGGTAATGCGGGGAAATTTTGATTAGCTGAGAACAGGTTAGCTTTTCAGGAAGGACTCTGCTGCATGGAGTAAGTAAGCAAGGAAGTAAAAAGGTAAATAAGTCCCATTACAGGCCCGAGGTGCCCAGAGGGTTCCAGGAAGTTAAGGTACCCAGATTACGTGACAATGGCCCAGGATGGTACTAAGGTTGTCAGTTTTACGCACCGGCCGCTTTTACCCCCAAGAAATACTCCTGGTACTCATTTCTGTTAGAGGCTGGGTCGAACCCAGGGCCACAGTGCGATCGGAAGGATTATGTCAATGAAAAACTCCACTGACACCATCTGGAATCGAACCAGCGATCTTCCGATTTGTAGCGCAGCACTTTAACCACTGTGCTACCGCGGTCCCCAGGTAAGGTAGTAAGTGTGTTATTTACATAAAGCACTAGCTTGACGTAGAAGTGACAGGCATCCTCACTCCATTTTCCACGAGGTTTCAATGGACTTGTTTACTGTCTTACGAGGAGGTAGTTTGCCTCACTATTTTTGACTCTGATCTCCATAAACTGAGTGGGATTAGATATGAATAATAAATAAACTACACAGAACAACGTACCTGTCCAAATTACCCTTGGTTCAAAGTTAAAAATCCAAAATAAATACGAAATTTCTTCCCTAGAATGATATTTTGTACTCAATTTTTCACACCCTCACACCCCCAAGTACTGGAAAATGATTTTAACTTACATTTTACAATTTACTTTTCTTCTTACACTTTTAATATGTATATTTGACTTTATCCAGCTGCGGCTTATACAGTACAACGTCTATTTTTTTTTGTAAGGTTGATGTCCCAGCCATTTAAAAAAAAAATACTATTCTGATGGTTTGTATATAAATAGTCTGTCTTTGTATATTTCTTTACATCGCCTGTGACGACTTTCCAAAATTCCGAAACGCGATAAAATAAACATAGCTGTCATTGACGGTTTTTGTTTCATTATTGCAGCAACACCGGTCGGTCCGTTTTACAACCTGCACCGTAGCCACTATACCCGCCTGCACCATCACGGCTAGAGAAAATTTTGTACTTCTCAGAAATGTAGCTTGTATAAAAGTTAATAGCTTTGTTTGCTGCATAGGGTTTATAGCGAAAGCAACCAAAGAGTTGTTAAGGAAACAGTTGTTTATTTTCCTTAGACTCCATACGTTCTGCAGTACCGGTTATCACTATTGGAAGGGTGCAGTAGCCTCTAGAATTGCGGTATTGATCCATGCTTCCAATTCATACCTCATTGCAGTCAACTAACATTTAACTTGTAAGAAGTCTGGTTATTGACCTTAAAGAAGGTGGCTGCCTCCCGGCAGCTGTTAGCATTCACTGCAGTGTACGGACCACACCCTTTCCTAGTTTAGCTACTGAACGCACATACCAATCTCGGAACCTTTCGTGATAGAGACAATTGTCGGTGACTGACTGCACGTAATGCTGAAACTTTAACACAACCCCGTTGTTATTTGCAGAACAATGGCTCCGTCAGCAAGTACGGACTTGTGTTAGCGATAGATGCCAGTTCTTGACGTCACTGGTAATAACTTTACACAAACTCTCAAGGAATTCTTGGCGGCTAACCTCTGCAATAAATAGCCAGCGCTACATGTCTTCTTTTTCTTCCTCCTCATCTTCTTATACTTCTACTTCTCCCCTTTATCTTCTACTTCCTCATTTTTTTCCTTCTATTTCTAGTTCATCTTCCTCTTCTGTTTCTCCTACTTCCACCTCGTCTTCTTGTTCTACTTAGCCTATTTACTCCCCTTCTTATTCTTACTCTTTTATTTCTACTTCGTTTCCCTCTTATAATTCGTCAACTTCTTTCCTTTCTCCTATTTTTTCCTCCTACATTTCGTTTGCTGTCCCTCTTCTACTTGGTCTACTTCGTCCACTTCTTCCAATTCTAATTCTGCCTCTTCTCTTTCTACCTTATCTTCCCATACCTTGTCATTTTACTTCCCATTCTTCCACTTCTGCTTCTTTCACTTTTCTTGTGCTTCTTCTACTGCTTCTTGTACTTCGTCTTCTTCCACAATAAACCCCGTTCTGAGACCCATTTGCTCTGCACTTCAGTACAAGATGTGATCCATCTGAGGAAGCTGACAGTCGCAGTTCTGTTCATATTCCCACCCTCCTTTTTTTATCTGACAGCTATGAGAGATTTAAAGCTATCTCGACGGCGATTTTGAAGACTGCAGTCTACAGAGATGTGACGCCGTGTAGTTTCGTATTAGAGGTACTAACAATTTGAAGCCATCTACGGCCTCTTACTTCGGGATATGATATCATCCTGAAGATGGGAGCAGAAGATCCCTCCTAAACACAAATATCTACGACACAACATGGCTGTACATCCTAGAAGACAATGATTTCCGAAAACCGACATAATTAGCAAGAATCACGCGCTGCGTGATTTCAGGCTGCCCTTTTTTGGAATTTCACGCATCGTAAAATGGGGATTTCTCCCCGACGTTTCGGGACAACCTATCGGTCCCATCTTCAATGGTCAAAGGGGTGCTTTGACCTTTGAAGATGGGACCGTTATGTTGTCCCGAAACATCGGCAAAAAAGTACCATTCTATGCTGCGTGAAATCCCAAAAGCGCCCAATCTCACGGATCAAAAATCATCGTCGGATCTTATCACACCTGCTTTGTAATAGGAAAGTCCCAGGTTCACATTTCGGCCCTTAGATTGGGTATCCTGAGATTTTTCAAGTTACGATATGAAGCAGAAAAATGAGTTTGATTGACTGTCCAACGTACGGATGGCCTTCAGGTAATGATATTAGGCGAGAATGGGGTCAAGAGCTGTGAACGAGGCGGTAGTAAGCTATTTCAGGATAGGTTTATTTCTTCAGTTTTATAGGTAGTAATTCTATAACTTTGTAGACTCTCTTGACAACTTGCAACCCCAACGACCAGATGTTTCTTTTACTACGGACATGTACAGTTAGTTTTGTGACGTTTGCTTATAAGAAGCCATCCAATAGATTGGCTAGGATCGTAAATGCAGCCAGCGGCTGACATCGTCACTGAGCATGTTATTAAGCGGCCGGCTGGTGGTGACGCCTGAAATGGCTGGCGAATTTCAACTGTCTTTTAACCTATGAAATGACAGTGACTACTACATGTACTGCGAGGTTCAGCGCTTGAAATTTCTTCATTGTGCTCACAGAGTGCACTTACACTTATTAATATTTTTTCCTGGGGCGCTGCGGCCCAACGCGGGCCATGGCCTCATTCATGAGGTTCCTAGATCACGCACAACGACGCACCACAGTCGGTAGGACTCCTCTGGACGAGTGATCAGCCCGTCGCAGAGACCTCTACCTCACAACACACAACATTCACAACAGACAAACATCTATGCCCCCGGTGGGACTCGAACCCACGATCTCAGCTGGCGAACGGCCGCAGACCTGTGCCTTAGACCGCGCGGCCACTGGGACCGCCATTATTATTATTATTATGTTTATTAAGGAGCGATTTTTGTCCTATGCAGCAGTGTTTCTCAACCTTTGTGAGACCGCGGCCCGGTAAATTCATTTTTCATAAGACTAGGGCCCGGTCCTAACAAATTTACTCGTAAATACCGTTCCGTTTTTTTTAAGTTCATACATTAAACTAACGTAAGTATTAATAATTAATTATGGCATAATCATACAGAGTATTAGTACACTTGTGTGTACGGTGTGGCATGTTGACAAATATAAAATTACATTTAAATTAGTTATCAGTCACTAGACTTATGAAATCTTGTAGCATATTGTAGTTTCCTCAGGCCAACATCTCGGTCTGAGTTTTTCGACACATTCACGAATATTTTTCTCCTCAGAACATTTCCAATATGAAACATTTATTCATTAAAATTGCTAGAAAACTAAAATGACAAATTCCAGGAGAACCTCTCGCGGCCCGGTATAATTGATGCCAGGGCCCGGTACCGGGCCGCGGCCAGGCGGTTGAGAAACACTGGTATACGGCATAAGCTGGACGGATTTTCATGAAATTCTATATTTGAGTATTTTACGAAAATCTATCGCTTAAGTTCAAGTGAAATTAAAATCTGACAAGAATAACAGGTACTTTACGGCAACACCAGTGCACATTTCTGATCGTTTCTCGCTCAGTTCTTCTTAAAATGAGAAATGTTTCAGGCAAATTTCGTTCAAAAAATACTGAACACACGTTTTGTGTTCAGTATTTTGTGTTCAGTATTTTGTTTTCGGAAGGTGTGGAAAAATACAGTGGAGCCGGGCAGGCCACAGATGACAATATTGCGCATGCGCGCTCCGTGCTGGATACCTAAGGCTACAAACACATACTCAGAATATGTAATACTTATTGCTTTTTCATTGCAACAATGGTCGGACGAACCGCCTCAGTGTCATATACGTACAATGCCTGTCTTTTTGTATCTGAGATGGAGAGTGTTTACTGCACGGTACGAACTGGGTCTTTAAAGGAAATAGATTGCTTTTCGTCTTTAAAAGAAGGGTCAACAGGTTTTCCGAAAACCTAGAAGCCACCTCCAAATTCTAGAAGCCCAGAAGGCTGACATGGCGCAAGATCCCTTCTGAGGACTCACAAATTGTAGGGACCAGCTTACAAAATTTAGGCTCCGCGGCGACCTAGCCTGCTGAATTTTATGCACCCCTACCCCAAACCTTTACTGTTTTTCCTTTTCTTTAATTACTTATGTCTGGGTTGCTTTCTAGTATCATCAAACTGCCTCATATTATCAGGCGTTCTTTACAGAATGAAATGCAGCAACTTGCCATGTCTCCTATTCCTAGTATTCACGCATAAAGCAGCTTGACGGACGGACGGACGGACTGACTGACTTCGTGTAAAGAAGGCCTACCACAGAAGCTAGCAGGTCCACAGCTAGTCAATAAATTCTCCGCACTTTATGGAAACCGGCGATTCATAACCCGGGGGGTAAAGTGGCCGGGGCGTGAAGCTGACAAGTTCACTTTCGTCTAGTGCCGAAATTAAGAGTACCTGACATTGTACCTCCACTCCATCATACACGTTCATAGCGTGATGCTTAAATAAGCACAGGGGTACTGTATTACAGTGTACTTATTTTGCATTGCCTTCCCCTTCTCTGTCTTGATTCCAGAATATGTGGATGTGCCCCCCCCCATTATCACCACCACCCAGTGAAACTCGTTAACAAGATGACACGTTTTATAACCACCATTGCCAGCAGGTGGCAGCAAGCTAGTGACACAGGTCTTCCTTAAGTAGACATGTGTTCAGCCGGCTATTGAATATTATTTTTCGCCCTTTATGTCTTACTTCAATAGAATGGTGAAGTAACATTAATTGCTATGTGTTTCTGTGACATCACACAGATCCGTGCAAGATCAGATCCTCAAGGTAACTGCTCAACCGCACCGCCGCTTCAGCCAAAGACATTTATGATTACGTTTTAATTTTGCTAATTACCATTATGACCTGAGCTGAGACGCGAAAAATAACAAATCAATGATCAAAGAGACTTTTAGAATTTGGTCGCACTTGTCGTAAGGTTTGTGCACCTGGGTAAGAGCTTTTTGTTTAAGGGCCTCTTTTTGACCGTAGGCCTTCAGTTTTCTTTTAAGTGTTTTGCCCCAAGTTCTCTGCTGGATGTTTTTTGCCTAAGATTTTAGGCGCTCTCGCAAAGTTGCCAAAAAGCGTACGTTAGCTTGGTCTGTCCGTCTCTCCGCGTGGAACAACTCGGCTCCCACTGGACGTATTTTCATAAAATTTGGTATTTGAGTATTTTTCGAAAAACCTGTCCAGAAAATTCGAATTTCATTAAAATCTGACAAAAAATGACGGGTACTTTACATGAAGACCAATATACAATTATGATATCTCGCTCATTTCTTCTTAGAACTAGAGATGTCTTAGAAAAATCTGTAGACAAAATCAAACAAACTTTTTATGTCCAATAACTTTTCCAAAATCGCGCCGTTTATGAGAAGAAATGGTGGAAAAATATTGAAGAGTGGGGCAGTCCACATGACAATATGGCGCATGCGCTTTGCATGCTAGATAACTAAGGCTACAGACATACATTCAAATTATGTGGTATTTATTGGTTTCGCACGGCAAAAGTGGTTACGCGAACGCGCCTCACTGTTACCGTGTATACCTTACATTGCCTGTCTGGTATGTTGGTACACCGCTCTTAATGGCTCTGGCTAGTTAGTCATAAAATCGAACTGTTCCAGCGATAATTGATTGCATATTGAAGCGTCAGACTGACATGCCAGCAATTATCAGTGCTATCGTACACGTGGACAGTGTAATAATGTCATAAATCTACTTTATTACTTTTTGCAATTGAAAAAGAGCCAAAAATTTCGAAAAGGCTTGTTTATGTAAATCACCTGTGATTCAGTTTGTCTGCCCACAGTGCAGCTAATTTAAAACTAAAGAGCTGAAGGGGTTCTTAGTCTATATATTGCTTGTCAACAGACCAGACAGACTGAACTTGACAGTCGTTTTGAGTTTGTAGCGATGCGTGGAAACAATTGTTCCTTTGTTCAAAAAGAAAAAGATTAAAGTTAAACGTTCCCTATCCAGTAAACAAACTCAAACTTACGCGCAGCGTTTCACTTTTGTTTCATACGCTATTCAGATTGACGATAAGTAGTGTAAAGATAAAGCAGTCCCGTTACAGACCTGGAATGACCCAGAGGTTTCCAGGAAGTTAAGGTTCCCAGATTTCATGACATCGGCACAGGATGGTGGTAAGGTTGTCAGCCTTACGCACCGGCCGTCTTTACCCGCAGGAAATGCTCCTGGTACTCATTTATGTTTGAGGCTGAGTCGACCCCAGGGCCATACTGCAATCGGAAAGATTTTATGTCAATGAAAAATTCCAGTGACACCAGCTGGGATCGAACCAGCGACCTCCCGATTTGTAGCACAGCACTTTGACCACTGTGCTACCGCGGAATATATATATATATATATATATATATATATATAGAGAGAGAGAGAGAGAGAGAGAGAGCGGGAGAGAGGAAGAGAGAGGCCCGCTGAGTGAATAAACGTTCAGTGTTATCACACAATAAGTGTTAATTACGTGTTTATATAACTGGCTTATCACATGGTTCAGCATCGTGCTTGCACAGTGCATTACGTTAAAGTGGGGATGGGGGACAGGCTGACTTCAACGCACTCTGCATATAATCAAGGCCGTACTTCATCACGTTTTTGCTGGGACGTCCTTGATTGTTACAAACACAAATTGTACTAACGCCAAGCGAAACTATTTTTAACGATCTCGAAAACAGCCTTGCGTAAAAGAAGAAATGCCTGGAATAAAACGAGTGTTTATAATTCTTCACGACATGGTTTTTGCTCCTAAAGTCTCTTGGCCTCAAGAAATACGGGGTTGTCCCTCTTACGTTGTCTCCGAGTAGATGCAGGTTGTTCTGTATGCAGTAAACATGTCATGCTCGGAGACATGATAAAAGTGACACAGTATCTACAGGGTTGCGCCTCAGATACAAGCAGACCCCCCCCTTCTGGTGTTCACATAAACCCGTCATTTGAACTGTCCGAGCTGATAGGCCTCGACAGTAAACCCCTTCCTTTGTCACGCATTACAAATCCGAACACCAGCCCTCCAGTTGTTACAGACGGAGCTCCAAAATATGAGATACTCGTATGTTAGCCATTTAAGGCCCAGAGGTTACTATACATACAATATACAAATATTTCCCCACTCATTGTGATTGTGTGTTTTGTATGTATCTCAGCACAAACAGCGATTACTTCCCTATACAGCATTAACTGGCTGGTTTTTATAAGAGAGATTTAACCCTTTACAGACCAGTGGTTACTATATGTACCGCCAGTTTAACATTCACCAATTCTACGTTCTGCCCGCACCGTGTATTTGTGTGTTTTGTGTGGATCTGAGGAAAAAACAGCGATTTTTTTCCCTATACAGCATTAACTGGCTGGTTTTTATAAGAGAGATTTAACCCTCTGTAGCCCAGTGGTCACTATATGTACCGCCAGTTTAACATTAAGCAATTCTACGTTCTGCCCACACAGTGTATTTATGTGTTTTGTGTGGATCTCAGAACAAACAGCGATTATTTCCCCATACAGCATTAACTGACTGGTTTTTTAAAACGAGACGGGGTGTTTACTGCGCGGTACGGACTGGATCTTTATACGTACTTGCTGCATGGAGCAGAGTCCTTGAGAAGCTAACCGGTTCTCAGCTAATCAAGAAATTACCCGCAGTTTATGGTGCCCAAAGGTTCATTATCGCCTTCACAAGCGCCCGCCATCTGTCCTTATCCTGATCGAATCTCTATGTACAATTCAGGATAATGTTAGTCTTGAAAGGCCTAATGCCCACCAGAAGTACTGATATATTTCACCTGTCGTTCTCTCTCCTACATAATACAAGAGTGATGACACAGAGATTACGTTCGGTTGGTTATGTCACTATATAAGGAAAAAGACCCAAAAGCGACCAAGGGCAAGACCAAATGGGAGATGGAAGAAACTGGCTCGTAATCGTGTCCTGTGGCAAGATTTTTAAAATGTGCAAACAGAACATGCGACATGAGCTTCTTCCTTGACAGCAATTCGTGTATCCGTTCTAACTTGGTCCACTTTCTGTCCTCTTATATCATAATAGTCTTCTGACTGGTAAAAATGGGACACTCATTTCGAAGGCAAAGGTTCCCGTTCTTATTCAATTTTGCGCCTTCTGAAACTTACGCAGTGGTGACGTACCAAATTTATCGACTCAGTTCAGGAGTACATACATGTGTGTGTGTGTGTGTGTGTGTGTGTGTGTCCCTGTGCGGTGATCAATAGAGCTATTTAGTACACGCGGAATGAGCAGGTTTCGATCATAAGACCCAAGACTCGACCACTGGTACAGTTATTTGTTTCAGGGACTGTGACATTTGTACTTGATGATGCACGCCAAGTACTCTATAAGGAAGGCAAAAGTTGAAAATTATCCGTATTCCGTGCTGTAAGACAAGACACCGTATAGAAACGACTCCACTATATCTAGATACAATGTTATACTGGCCAAACAGGCTGACATATGTAGGAGGTTTACCGCATGCTTGTATATTGCATCTGATGACACAGTATTTGTTGGTATATATAAATATATATATATAAGTATATATATATATATATATATATATATATATGAGGACTGAATTTTTAAAATAATTAAACTGCTTTCAGTTTTTACAGGGGTAATCAAGAACGTACTAAACCTGTTCTTAGCCCTTCGCTACATACACACACACACGCACACACACACACACACACACATATATATATATATATATATATATATATATATATATATAAGTACTGTTTTAACACGTTCTTGATTACTCCTGTAAAAACTGAAAGCAGTTTACTTATTTGAAAAATTCATTCCTCGTCTCATATAGAACACGCAGTCTGCATTATAAAGACCACTCGCTTAATGGTAAAGGTAAAGATAAGTTCACCCTATAGCCTACGATGAAGGCACAGAAAGGCAGTAGAGGTGTAGCTCTACTATTTCTTTAACCTCGGAGCTAGAGGGAGGGTTGGGTACTCAAGGCCATGACCCGGCCGCTCTAACTCCGGAAAAGTGACCCGGTACCCATTGTACAGGAGGTTGGGTGGGCCTAACAGTTGATATGGATGGGTGCGGATGGTATCTTTCCCACCGGGATTCGATCCTCGGACACCGCCCATCCCGTTGCGAGTCACTAGAATGACTGAGCTATTCCGGCCCGACTCGCTTAACGGTACTAAGGGAAATTAATCGCTGTTTAATTTGGCAGTAACGCTTAACACATAGTAGCACTCTGTGAGAAAATACGGAGGGTCTTTTAAACGTGATGGTATTTATAGTAACCACCGTGCGTTAGTCCGTCTGCATTTGAGATTCCTAGTTTATGTTGTAAAAGAAGCACATGCATGTACATTCCGGTCATCACAAGAATTTGTATTCCAAGCAGGATCGTCCCTTTTCCAGACGTTAAGGTAATAAAAATTAAGTTAGCTTAGCCAATAAATTCACCGTTTTCTGTGGAGGAACGCGAAACTTCATTACCTCGCTTGCGACGGAGCAGCCAATAGGATTCCGTTCCTGAGTTCGGATGTGCGCGTCACCGAAAGCCGGACTAAGGTCGTGTTACACGAAACTGGCTTATTAACACTGCAGGAAGAACTATCCATTGACACGTCACTCCGTTCATATATCGCTCGCTGTGTGCTGATGGCTTTGACAGATGATAGCAACCTGATAACCTCCGCCTAGGAATATATCTGAAGGGTGTAAAGAGGGCTTGCTTACAGTTACAGTAACTTCCGTATCGTTTTCGTAGTAAAAACACATTTCAAGGGCCTCTGTAGGGGGACTAGGACCAGATTTTTTACACCATCCCCATATGGTGGAATCACATGCACCATTTCGATACTATCTGTCGTAAATAAGTCAGGCAGTATAGGTATAGACGCAATATTGAGAAGCTTTCGTTTAATAACCACTGTTGTCGCGGAATAGCAATAGGTATTACATATTCTGTGTGCGTGTCTGTAGCCTTAGTTATCCAGCACGCCAAACGCATGCACCGTATTGTCATCTGTGACCTGCCCCGCTCTACAATATATTTGCAACATTATCTCATAAAAACAGCGATTTTAGGAAATAAAAGTTATTTAAAATGAAACGTGTGTTTTGATTTTCTCTACATTTTTTTCTCTGAAATATTTCTCATTCTGAGAAGAATTCAGCGAGATATTGCCATAAATGCACGTAGGTCTTCGTGCTAAGTGCCCGTTAATCTTCTCAGATTGTAATCAGACTCGTGTTTTCTCGACAGATTTGTGTAAAAATGATCAGATGTCAAATTTTATGATAATCCGTCCAATAGGAGCCCAGTTGTTCCATGTGTCAGACGGGCAGACAGACATGATTAAGCTGACAGCTGCTTTTCGCAGTTTTGAGAAA
>Ga0123354_10009334_pt1 | contig 15009 bp, 13 predicted proteins | sample TergutLab28metaG_2_FD_97872 | JGI IMG/M metagenome (GOLD analysis project Ga0123354, IMG submission 97872) | Labiotermes labralis P4 segment gut microbial communities from Petit-Saut dam, French Guiana - Lab288 P4 | ecosystem: Host-associated > Arthropoda: Insects > Digestive system > Gut ...
AGATAGAAACATAAATGATCTCAATACATCAAATAACAAAGAAGTGATGGTTACTCAACTACAGTTTTCAAAAAGTCCAAAGAAAAACTCAGTGGATTGCAAGAATTACCCTCAGCGATCAACATACCAAACAACAATGAAGAGATGGTTGTTCATCCACAGCTTGCCAAAAGGCAAAGGAAAAAACCAGCACTGAAAGATCAGGATTTTTTATGGACATCATAAAACTTATACTGACAGTAAGCCACTCTAACAAGGATAATGAAATAGGAAACACAATAGAAACACTTGATTTTTATAATAAAGCAGGTTAGGTAATGAATTTTAGTGATTATGATATAAGATTATTACATCACAGTGTTCAAAGTTTAAACAGTATGTTACTAGATATAGCTATGATGTTAACTGTTGATCATTTAAATGTAAATATTTTATGTTTTACTGAACATTGGTTATTAGACCAAATGAATGTCCTAAATATGGATCTATACAGATTAGTAAGCAATTTCAGCAGAAGTTATACACATCAGGAGGATCATGTATTTTTACAAGAAATACTATTCAAACTAAAGAAGTTAATTATCTTAGGGGTTTAGGTAGTGAAAAAGTTTTTGAAATGTCTGCAGTTGAACTGTCTGACTCTGGTCCTATTCTGGCCTGTATTTACAGGTCATCAGATAGTGACTTGTATGAATTTTTACTTAAATTGGAATTATTAATCACTAAAGTTCATTCTAAAGGAACACTTTTAATTCTTAGTGGTGAACTGAATGTTAATTTTTACAATACAGCGGAAAATTGCAAGAATTACAAAATTTATTACTGATGAATAATCTAACAAACATAAAGTCCCCAACTGGGATTACTAGTCATACTAAATCATTAATTGACATTATAATAATAAATTAGACAAATGATGAGATGTTTACAGAGGTTCTTGATTTGGGTTATTCTGATCATCTGGCTCAGTTTTTAGACATAAAATTTAAAAATGTGCTAAAGGATCCAATAACTACATGTAAAATACATTTTACAGATAATAATGTTGAGGAACATAAATATTTGCTACATGAAGAAACATGGGCTGAGGTATTAGCGTCTAACGAGCCCAATACTTCTTTTAATCTCTTCATGAACTCATTTACTTACGACTTTAACACAGCATTTCCCCTCAAAGTTACATATGTGAAAGGTAAAAGTATTGCTGGGGAGGCCAGAGGACTTGAACTGGAAAATAAGGGGAGCGAAAACTCTTCGTTGCCATGAAAGAGAACAACCAATATCCTGAGTGTATCAAGGTAGCCAAGCGAGTGTTGTGTAGACAGAAACAGAGTAACAGTGCTGTTGGGAAGACTAGAAGAATTTCAACTGGGAAAGGAGTATTAACTTAATAACAGCCTGTGAATTGCACTGCATAGACTGGTGTAAAGTTACAAAATTAATCCCATTCGTTACCTCCTAATAGCTGAGAAGTGTAGTTGATATTCAGAGTTGGCATATTCTAGTTTTTCATATTTGACAAGTTCCAAGTTACAGTGTAACAGACTGGTTGTTAAAAAATACATATAATATAATGCAGTAATAATTACCTATATTACATTATGCTCCAGTATTTTGTATTATTATGTAGTATTTCATTGTTTCATTTGTGATTATGTTGTAAAATATTGATACTATTAATAGTATTATGTTATTTGTACATATATATAGAGAGAGAGAGCTATGTTATGCTTGATGTGTCCAGAGTCACATGTATGGCTGGTTGGATTGAAAATAAATAAATAAAAGATTAAAACATGAACACCTCATACAATATAGTAAGCTGATACACTTCTTAAATTGTTTATTCAGTTACAGTTGTTGCATGGTCTGTATTAATTGTGTGTGTGTGTGTGGTGGCTATATATACAGATGTATATGTCTGGTTCTATATCCTGTGAGGGTCCAATCTTGTAATGAATTGCCATAATTCAACAGTATGTATAACACTAAAAAAATGAATAGTGAATAGAGGTGATAGGCTTACCCTAGTTATGATGCGTCTTACATGAAGGCTTGCAATGTAACAACAATTTTAATTCAGTAAACAACTTAAGAAGTGTATCAGCTTGCTGTATTTTATGAGGTTTTCATCTTTTAATGTAACCCCTACATGTAGTAATCCATTACTGTCAATTGGTTTGTAACTGTAGCATATGAACAGCTCCCTGATGATGATACTTAGGTATTGACACATGTTTTATATACATGAAATAAGTGTAAATAAATACTTTGCGTATTTGTTGGTTAAACAAAATAGAAATCTACAAAATGCATGGTACACGCTCTCAAAACCCACACATTTTGTATGAAGTGTTGTTTGAATCTATGTGTTCTTACTTGAATGACATTTTAGATCATATTTATTTGCGGGAACTGCAACGACAGGTAATTAAATTGGCATCTGATAAGAAGTACAGTAAAAAACTGTTCCTATTTCATAGCATCTAAATTGTGCCTTGTTAATTGTGTCATTACATGGAAATACAAACATATCCTGAACTTGCTGAGGCCTGAAACATCTGACAATTCTGCAGTTGCTACAGCAAGAGAATTAGTATTTATGGCATGCAGGTGGAGTGTAGCTTGTATCTAAAGTGTGGCTTATGAAATGTGAGTGCAATATAAGGATACCTCTAAACACTGTCAGTTGTATAAGATGTGATAATCTAGCAAAATTGCAGCAAATCAAGTATATAATGATTCATTGATTATTGTACTTCCCCCACACAACAACAACAGGGCCTCCTCATTCCCGAGGTTTCTAGATCACACACAGCGACACACCACAGTCTGTAGGACTCCTCTGGACAAGTGATTAGCTCATCACTGAGACCTCTACCTTGCAACACACAACACTCACAACATTCAGACGTCCATGACCCCAGTGGGATTCGAACCCACAATCTCAGTAGGCGAGCGGCTGCAGACTTACACCTTAGACCGCGTGGCCACTGGGATTGGCATACAACATACTACCAACTGCAAATTGTGTAGAATTGTGTGATGTATTGGGTAATAGTGAATGGTAAATGAGCAGAGATTTGTGACTGTTGGTTATATTAATAAATCCTAGTATTCGCAGAGAGGTCATCATAGGATCACAGCTTCCTTGGGTGAAATTTGCTCTTTTGATGTAAGTGAGTTGTACTACCCCAAAGCTGTAATTTCTCAGTACAGGTCTATCATAGCCAAATCCAGACAAATTTTCCATTACATGCATGAAAGAAAGCTGGAGAAGCAGGGTTTAGGTACTTAAAAGTAACAACCATCACAAAAACAACACAAAAAATACACATATTTACATATGCCAATGTCACTGACAGCTGGTATCACAATATGTGCAGGAAACAATGTATTCCAGCAGTAGGCATGTCATTTGCAAACAGAGAGGGACACACCCATCACATTTGCCACATATTTAGTCTGTCTCAGCACTCTATTCTGTACATCATTTAAAGATATGAATGCAGAAAGAAGCTTTGCAGATTTTATATGTAGTTGATATTGGAACATTGTGGGCAGTGATTGGGCACAGTGCAGTCAATTGGAGCAGTGCTACCATGTTTGCATACAACAAGGATTTCTGGGTGTGTTTACTGACAGTGTTAACAGCACCATAGATAAGAACAGATTGAGTGTTAACAGCACTGTAGAAAATAACAGACTGTTCTGAACCATGATATAGGAGTGGGAGGGGTGGAGTAATGAGGACTGTTCAATTTTTGTGTTCTGCATTGCAGCAGATTTATTGAGCATGAGTTGTAGTACAGGGTTTTGAAGATCTCACATGTATAAAACTGGTACCAGTTCAGTATTTATGTATGCTGAAACTATTACACCTAACTCTGTGATAATATGATCTAAAGGTTCACGTCACCAACATCACTATTACAAAAGACTTTATCTTGAGTGACATCAATCCCCTTCACATTTGTGTAACTTTCCTAAGTTACATTATTCGTAATAGCATATTCCATCTTCCTCAGTAGCCTGTTCATTGTCCACCAATAACGTGTACCATAACAGTAGTAGTTGTTACATTTTCCTGACTGGGCCATGTAAGGAATACATGTTTATGAACATTCTGGCAGACAGCCTGACTGCCAATTCAGGTTCAGTGAATGTGGGACCAACTGCCCAAATCGTATTTAATCAAAACTGTTGCATTGTGAAGATACAAATCCAGTTTGATATGAGACTTTTCAGTATAAACAATCATTACAGAAGACAGTATACCATTCTTGTACTTAATGAACTGATGCAAAAGGAAATGTTTTGGTAACGAGTTTTGCCTCATTTTGAATTCACTGGACAAAAGTTTTTAATTGCGAGTAGAAGTGTTGAATTGCATGTAAAGTTGCTACTTTGCCGAACAATATGCCGTGAAGGTGTATGATGGAATGGAAGTACACATCCACGCATTCATATCGTCACATAAGGAGGGAAATGAGATTCACATATCGCGCAATTTATCCCTGGGAAAAGATCCCCTGCTATCCAATAGGTAGAGGGCTTTGTGGGCCGCAGAAACCATGTGGACTCGGTGGCAAATATAAAATATGTGGCATTGTCTGGATTCGAACCCCGATTTTCCAGCCCGTAATTTAGTTACAATTCTGAAGGAGCTGTAGTGACTATTGGATGCAGGTATATTGGGGAATGGAGTTGGAGTTCCACTTGTTTTTTTATCTCGGCACTAGATTTAATGAGAGTGGTCAGCTTCACGTTCTGGTCACTTAATCCCTCAGGAATAAGTCCCCGGTAGCCACTGAATAGGAGGTTATGTGCGCCCCCACAGCCGGTCCGGACGCTTCACAGACAGCTACGAGGAATTCAGCTGCGTCTAGAGACTGAACTGAAAACGTGACAAAACCTGGTCCAGTTTTGTCGAGTGTCGTTTGCGTGATTTCAGGCTTCAGCCGCAAAACAGATAAGAACTACGCTTCTGGATTATTACGCAGCGAGTGGTGGTAATTTCTCACCGACGTTTCGGGACAACCTATCGAGTCCTATCTTCAGGGTTCAAGAATCGATTATTGAACCCTGAAGATGGGACAGATAGGTTGTCCCGAAACGTCGGTAAGAAATTATCACTACTCGCTGCGTGATAATCTAGAAGAGCGCAGTTCTTATCGAGTGTGGTTTCGTTAGATAATGTTATCAGGTGATCTGTCACTCTCTGCTGTGAGCGTCTGGTGGCAAGGTGCCCCGAGTTCTTTGTCTTCTACCAGGTAGGCACTCAGAAACGATTTGCATGACTCTGGTTCAGTGGCTTCGAATTGTTGGCCGAGCGGAAGTCAGGAAGGGCTGCACATTTCATTCCCAGGAAAGCAGTTTCTTGCAGTGTGAACCGACCCGTTGGAAGGACGCCGCTTGTTGTATATCTGTACAATTTGGCCCTACTGCACGTATTTTTAAATTGTGTGGTATAACAGACCTACATTGTAGTCTGTCGAGAAAATATGTTAACATCCATGGGTAAAAATCCGGTGAATTAACCAATGCCAAACTTTGTTACGCAGATTACGTTTGAATCAAATCATTTTATTAACCTTTCAGCGAAGTGGTTATTACATGCAAGAACTGCCTTTATGTTAAAATTACTGTGCGTGTTAAGCGTTGTGGATTTGTGTGTTTTCATACGATTCACAAAACAAGTAGAAATCATTTTCGTAAATAGGGTTACTAGTTTCCATATTTTAACCAACAAAACGCACTAATTAAAATAAATAAAGCAGAAGATAAAACGTACTTTATATCAGGTACCAACTTTTACATCTTTCGGCACCAAGGCTCCATCCTCAAGGAGTTCATTAAAAACAAAGAATAGGCAGTCCAACAAGTACTTCAGGTGCCAGTCGTCCTCTTTCATTATAAGAATTAAAGGTCCTATAAATCTGAATATTTAGATTACACATATTAACAAGCAGAAGTCCATGTTGCTGTAATAACCATACCATACAGTAACGAGCCTCTTATAAACAACCGCAAACATGTAACAGAAGTGGATCATTAACGTATGGTGTTGTCATCACAGCTATATTGACTTGTACTTGTTAAAATGTGTAAGCTAGAATTATAAAATTTTAAGACTTAATTCTTATACTGAAAATGACGGCGACTGACACCTGAAATACGTGTTTGACTTACCATAACTTTGTTTTTAATGAACTCCCTAAGGATGGAGCCTTGGTGACGAAACATGTAGGTGTTAGTGCCTAACATAAAGTGTGTTTTATTATCTGTTTTATTTATTTTAATTATTCTATTTTGTTGGTTAAAATATGGAACGTAAGAAAATGCACGGTAGAACAACATTACAAAAAAAAAGCGTTACAAGTTGGCCTTTGTTGTGGGGACGCGGTCAGTTGAGAGAACGGAGGAACTGAATTCTTATATTAAGACAACCAAGAGACTTGAAAGTGTTACTGTTGCTATTAGATAAAATTTGAGTTAAATTTCTGATGTTAGGGTGAGGTTACACCTGTACGTAGACACACTCAGTGTGGTTGCACAGCTGTTTAGAAGTTTAAGATCTCGGCAGTGCATGCACTGACTGCTCGGCTTCACACTTCTATATCTGTACCGTGGTAGAAAGAAATTCCGTCCATGGTCCGAGATCCGATCTAAATTCTATGGCGAGATAAAAAAAAAAGTCTCTAGCGGGATTCAAACACCGACCTCAATTCCGTCTGCTATTGCATTGATGCACCTTCTACAGTTCACGTCTTTCCGCGTGATAATTTTGTCAGGTAGGTATTTTAAAGTAATAAATAACTTCATGGAGCACAGTCATTCTTGAAACGTTATTAGTCATTCAGTTACTCAAGAAATTCCCCGCATTCTATGGAACACGAAAGTTTATTGTCGTCTTTAAAAGAGCCAACTGCTTATCCGTATCGTAAGACAGCCGAATCCTGTCGAGTCCCTACCAGCCAGTTACTTTAAGTTCCTTTAATACTATGCACCCATTTACGCCTACGACTTCCAAGTGGTCTCTTACTTACAAGATTCTCCATAAAAATCCTTTCTCCACATCTTTTCTCCTCCATAAGGGTCCCATGCCTCTCCCATCACATCCTCCTTGATTTGTTCGCCCAAATATTAACTCGTGATGAGTAAAATCACGAAGCTCTTAATTATTCAAATTTTCCCAGTCTCCTTTTTCCTCCCCTCATTTCCAAATATTTTATTCAGCACCATATTCCCAAACACCCTCAGCCTATGTATTTATTTCCATATCAGCGACCAAGTTACATAGCAAAATAAAACGACGGGCAAAATTATAGGCCTGTACGTTTTAGTCTTGAGAATTTTGGAGGGCAAACGTTCAGACTAAAACACCGAGATGTAGCAGGCATTCCTAATTTCAATCTGCTCTTAATTTTTTTATACATGCAATTTTTATTTTTTTATGGTCGTTACCAAGCATTTGATTTTTTCTACATTTACGAAGTATTTATTATCTACCTTTGTTCATGACTTTTTCTGCATTCTGTTGACGAGACATGAACACACTCAGGTTAACTCAACCTACTTGTATTCTATTTTTCCACTCGTAGTATGTGTCTTTTCGCTAAATAAATTAACATCATCGGCATAGAACAGAAGCTGGTGTCTTCCATGTAATTTGAATCCCTTCTGGCTTGCTTCAACGTTCCTAATAACATATTCTAGAGCAAAGTTAAAGAGCGATAGCTATAAAACATTTCCTTGTTTTAGTCCTCCCTGAATGGCAGATGTTACGGCGATGGTATTTCGAATATAGTGCCTATTTCTCGTACATGTCAAATCCAACCGTAACTTTCGCACATTGTTCACCCCTGTTACGGAGTGAGACGACTATAAACCGAGAAAAGGAAATGTACCGGACAGGCTTGTATCCAAGTATGCCATTACTGATTTCCTATGTGTGTTTTACGTTCAAACACGAACACGTAAGGATTTATAACTTTCACGGTAAAGTATGGAAAAAAGTGGGAGTAAATGTTTCTTCTTGTTCAGGCTACTTCTCATTTGATGTACGAACGGTGTGAAACATGTAGGACTTATACACCTTTAAATGGGAATGACAGAAGCATTATTAAGGATATGGCATTGCCCAGAGCAATAATCATACAAAATAAATATATTTAAACCTCCACATTCTTTATGTGTGATTCTTGCATAACTATTTTATTGCTGTACATTATAACAACATTGATGTAGCTCCCTGGGGATGGCAGTTGTGCCGAAACATGTAGGAGCAAATTAATAATAAAATACATAATAAATAGAATTGTACATTTGTTGGTCCTGATAGAGTATGCAAATCAAATCATAAAGCACGGAATGAACAATATGAAATTTACTCAGAATCCGTTGACGGACGATGCATTTGTAGAAAAAAACGTAGTTCGAAATCATTGATTTTTATTTATCGTCAACTTTGCGAATATTCGGTTGAGATCATAAGAAATCATCAGATACCTTGATCTCATTTTCTTATGTTTTACTGTGGACTGCTATGACCAAAATCTTCCAGTAAAATATGTGTAAAAACGCACATTCTTGGTGTGGTGACTGGATAAGGGCACGTTTCTTTCCCTTAGTCTTCATATTTTCAGGATGTGAAAAAGAGAACACCGAAAAACCCGCGATCAGTTTCGTGGGAATTTGAACTACATCCAAGTTACAATTAGGGCCGATTCGCACTATGCGTCACGTTTCCGTTCCGTAACCGTTTCATCTTCGTTCCGTCAGAATGGTCAGTGTTCAACTGTCCGTCGTGTTCATTCACCTTCCAGAACAGCACGTGATAGGAGACCTGCGATAATTTCCATCAAATATGCAGCCCCATTCGTTTTCTAAAAGACAATTATCAGCAATAGCATTGATGTTAGATGAAGAAGAGAAAAATGCTTCTCTGTGTGACAAAAAGAAGCGTGTGTGGATTCACAAGTGTGTCAGAAGCAGAAAATCAGACGGATCGTTTGGAAGAAATAGCGATGGAAGGATGTTTGCACATTCAAAACTTGGGAAATATTTAGAAACTCATCTAGACATTCCGGAAGATAAACAGCTTCCCGGAACATCATGCTTAGCTCATGTTATTGTGGGTGACGAGGCCTTTCCTCTGAAAACTTACTTAATGAGACCTTACACAGGATGGCAAAGTAAAGGGGACAATGAGAAGAGCATCTTCAATTGTATGTTTTCCCGATCCAGAGTGGTGGAAAATGCACTTGGAATATTAAGCCAGAAATTTCAAATTTGTCAGAGGACCCTAAAGTCATTGCCGGAGAATGCGGACAGCATTGTTTTGCGACTTGTATTTTGCATAGTTATCTGAAAGACCAAGATGTAGGCCTAAGTGATATGGGAATTTCTGCAAATGATCAAAGCAATCTCGCAAAAATACCAAAACAAGAGATAATGCCGACTGAAGTGCTTTTGAAGTAACAGACAAATATAAACAAATCTTTAATAGTCCGTCTGGATTTGTGCCTTGGCAGAATGAAAGAGTGCAATGTTAGGCTAGTCTACAATATTCAGTTTTTCTTTCCAGACTCTGTCATTATATTTCTTATTTGACATGCCATATAATTCCTCACATTTACGCACCGATTCTATTAATTTTTTATCCATTTCTGAAGACAAACAGGAAGCACTCGTTGCAAGCAAACACGCGAAGTGTAGTGGAGGGATGTAAGACTGTTCACATTATCGGAATCTAGCAGGTACAGACCTGTTCGGACCCGTTCCGTCACGTCAAACATTCTCGCTCAGCAACGGCGACGGAACGGAACTGAGACGTGACGGAGACGTTCCTGTCAGTGGAACATCTCCGTTTAATTACACATGAGAAAATTTTACTGAACGGTGACGTTCCACGACGGAACGGAAACGTGACGTAGAGTGTGAATCGACCCTTACTCATTCTTCTTTGAACACGTCACGAATTGGTCTCATCGGCCGCACAATTTTGACGGGAATAAATCTTTTTCGTAGAGGCGTAAAAAATTAATGAGAAATGGCAGTCGTTGAGGGGTTTCAACCTCTTAGAAAGCGGTTAGAAGCAATTTCATACTGTCAGTTGATCCTAGTACGGTCTCATAAATCACAGAGACATCACTGTTCTTATGCATGCCTCACAGCGACAACCGTTCCTGCAATCCTCACCTGCCTTACCCTGCTGCAATAAAATATCCATGCAGAAGTTTCATTCTTGAGAAGATGATAGTCTCTCCGCTACTCCAGAAATTCACCGAATTTTACGGAAACCGAAATGTTCTTATCATGTACACATGAGCCTGGCGTTGTCCGCGTCTAGAATCAAATAAATGCACTCCCAAAAAATTAACACATTCTGCTCCACATAGACGGCACGCATACCGATTTACCGGACTCAACCTGTGTCTGGGTTTCAAGGTGGTTCCTGGATGATCACCAACATCTACTTAAGATGGTACACCCACCACTAGCAGTCTGCAATGTGCTCAAAGGTGCATTTCTTCTAATGTTTTAAAATTTTTGTTGTGGATAGTCTTGTGTTTTAACTGGAATTTTAATGTATGGGCTAGTGTATGTTTGTTTTTACCCACTTATTTTGCAAAGAACTATGTTTAAGGCATTAAATTGGCTACTGAGAAGACTTCCTGATGATGGCAAATATGACGTGCCGAAACATGTAGGAGACTTAATAATGTCTGATGTGTGTGAATGTGATGTTGGTTATGTAAATTAATCTTCAAAATAATGTTGGGTTTATACTGTAGGCCTATCTACCCGCATCAACGCCTGTGAAGGGCTCCCAAACGGTTTTCCTTCGGGCTTTCTCACTGAAGTTTTGTATGGATTTCTCATTAACCCCATTTATTGTATAATTATAGATTGATGATTATAATTTTATGTTTGTAGACCTCACAAACCAGATGTTTAAAGCCGTTTGGGCATTGAAATTTATTTGCGGAACTCCTCATTATTGGATACAAGAGTTTTTTTGTGCGAGATTTGAGGCTCTCACAGCGGTGTTGCTGAAGATTCAGGTCTAGTGGGATGAGATGCTACGTCACTGCTTGAGTAGTTGCTAGAAGATTCGAATCTTTAGAGCAGATAATGTTATGGAAAAGTCTGAACCAAAACTAATTTGAGCCAAAATGATGTAATACATGCGATACAAAATGTCTGTCAGATCCAGCTCCAGATCCAGATAGGCTTTTGGAGTTGCAAGATCCTACAAGAACGGTAAACTATGGCGGTCGCTAAACATGGCGTAATTCTTCCCCATGTATTCGATATAAAACACCTAAAACTAAATAAAAGTATCAACAAATCTGAAATTGCAATTCTTCTCCGAACTCCTACTTTGACGTTGTGGAACTTACCATCGAAGCAGGACGGTTACTGCTTTATTGTGTCTCTACTCTCTGCATCTGTCAAAATGTCGAAGAAAAAGATGGCCCAGGAAAATTGAAATATTATTGGCAATATATAAGCAGTTTTGCTGTTGCTCGGTGCGTGATGCATACTTTGCCTATTTCACTCTCTTGACATCATCATCCTAACAACATGCGACGAAGATAACAAGTATGAAGTTTCTCTTCACGCACTTACACCCAGCTTCCAGTTACTTCCTGCTCTTAGACACACATATTTTCTCCCTCAGCATAGGTGTAAATTGGGGAGGGGGTGCCAATACCCCCTCAATATCTTTTCAACCTAAGCCTCGAAAATGAGTCCCTGGCCTGCAAGGGACTGTTGCGCCACGGAAAAAAGGCCTGTCTCTAATATTTTAATTATTTAAGTATTTGAAGTATTTGCGGACCGCGGTAGCACAGTTGTTAAGGCTCTGTACTACAAATCGGTAGGTCGCTTGTTCGATCCCAGTTGGTGTCATTGGAATTTTTCCGATCGCACTATGGCCCCGAGGTCGACTCAGCCTCTAACAGAAATGAGTACCAGGAGCATTTCCTGGGGGTAAAGGCGGCCGGTGCGTAATGCTGACAACCTTACCACCATCCTGTGCCGTTGTCATGAAATCTGAGAACCTTAACTTCTCGGAACCCTCTGGACCACTCCAGGCCTGCAACGGGACTGCTGTACCTTTTTATTTGAAGTATTTATTCACTACATTCAAGTTCGTACTTCTCCGTGGACACTGGTGACGAGAAATGAACACATTTTTAGTTTTCACTGCATGCACTCGTAAATCGACTCGTTTCTGGCTACTGATACAGCCCAGGGGGGGGGGGGGGCTTTATAATGGCCCGTTAAAGCAAGTACAAGAAGCAAAGGTAATAAAGCGGTTCGTTGTTTAACATCATCCAGAATAACAGGCACACCTGACGTAAGTTCAACTACACGAATCTGATGTTTCGTCCAACATATGTTAGTTGTCCTAACCAGTAACTTGAGGAAACTAAATTCAGTAACAGTCTTATAAAACAGTACCCTGCTAATCTAATCATAGGCTACGTTGCAGTATGTTGATCGACACGTGGCCATGTTGGACTTGTGGCGTACGAGCATTGAGAAAGCAGTGTGTGGACATCTCGTGTCTTGTAGATAATCTGTGACCAATGCAAAACATGTCTCTTACCTTTAGGCTTTCGCTGTCTTGGGATATTATGCAGCGTAGGTTGTAGTTGTTTACCGACGTTTCGGGACAACTTATAGGGCCCATCTTCAGGAGTCGAACTTTACTAATTAGGATGTAAAGTCACAGTCGGTCTTGATCACACGCACAAATCTGTGGCAGGTACACTGCAATCGATATTACTTATATTTCATTGAAGTAGAAACAACAGAAGATTCAAACTCGGCTCAGCTTCATCGTACCGAAGGAGGCTAACGACCATAACTTTTCCTACCTGATCGCTGAACAACGGATCTAGTTGCCGGACTACCCTCAGTCCCTCAAGAAATGACGTACTCTCAGCTATACTAGATGATCTGTGCCCTCAGCTATGGTCACAGACAACAGATCATGACACTGATGTGTGTATTATACTTCTTCAACTATTGCGGCAATTATTCAGTCCCCACTGGAATAATAAATTTCAGTGGTGGCTGTTTCGGAAGGGATGCATCCCTCCCACAGGAGCCGCCACTGGTGTGTTTATAGACATCGCAACATGTGTCGTTTAGGCACTAATGGTTCATCTGCATGTATTCCAGTCTGCCCCACATCATTAACCTAATGTATGTACATTAAATGTCTGACACAATTTAATATGTAACCTATTCACTATCCTGTGAAAATCTGCAAACAAATCATTAATCTAATCTTTTAGCAGTTACTTCTAGGTTTTCAATACCCTTTAAATTCATTTAGGCCTACGCGTCTGTACTGGTCTCTGATATTCTTTTTCTTACCCCATATTTTACCCTTTTGAGCAGTTTCACGCCTACGCCATTCAGTTTTTCTCCAAGTATTGGCTCCGATTAATAAGCCATTCTACTTTAGCCTACTGCCTGTGATCTAATAATTTTTAAAATTTTTCCTTCATCAATATTGTGGGGCATCAAATCGCAATACCCCACGTTCTCGTAAGCCGAAATTTTTATATTTTCTATCACATATTCCCAAGCCGCACTCTTATCTTCACGTCTTATCTTCACGTCTTACGTTCACGTCGATAAGGCAGGAAAACTCAAAAGACAAGAATAATCTAATCTAATCTAATTCAAGCGAATTAAATGACACATAACACTTTCCTAATTTCAAAGTACAAAACACGCACAATAAGACGCAAAACATAGAGGCCTTTAAGTTTACAAATTTCAGCCCAATATGCAATCGTAGGATTACTAAACAAAATAAGCAATGTACTTATAATGGAAGAGTGTGGCGCGTTCGCATAACCGTTGTTGCCGTTGAAACGCAACAATGTTTCCCATTTTCCTGATGTTGAATGGTATGTAGCTGTCAACAATACACGACAGTTTAGTGTTTTCAAGGGAATGCAACAGTCCATTCCCTTGCCACTGTTGTCGAGCTACAAAATATTTTGTGCTGCTGTCAACAATATAAATGCACTTAGGTCTTTATGTAAAGTGCCCGACATTTTTGTCCGATTTTAAACAAATGTTGAATTGCGCGACGAATTTTCGTGAAACTCTCCAATATAAATTTTCATGAAAATCCATCTAGTGGAGGCCGCGCTGATACTTGCGCAAAGACGGACAGACGGGCAGGCATAACGAAGCTAATAGGGTCATTTTGCTGTTTGTGCGAAAGTGCCTTCAAAACAAAATCAAGTCAAACCGTCGATGCAGGAGGCACACAAAGAACGAACAATGCGACGGATACGCTTGTTAATGTGATGTGAAACACGTAGCAGCATTAAACATAAAATTGACACCAATATCTCCATCGATGCCAAAGATAACTTCAAGGGAGACAATTAATTATATTACAACGACGCCGACGCCGACGCCGACGCCGACAAAGTGGCACAAGCAAATAAGTCTGTCATATTAACGAACTAAGAAACCAAACCCAAACACATCTAGTCTGACACACACCGCACACAACACCACATTTACCCAAACTGCAACGGAACCTTAGCTAACTCTATAAAGTCACAAATATTCCTGTTTCCAGAACTGCAAAACTTGTAGTAGGCCAGCTTGTGATCTGCTTTCTGCAGGAATTTGTTGCCTTCATTTTAAGGACATCATTTTCGTCCGAAACATCGGAAACCAGTATAATAGTATGAGGCATCACATTCCAGCAGACAGCGCCCTTCATAGCCACTGCTATGAGAACGTCAGATTCGAGGCTGAGTTTTAATTATACAAGAGGATAGAAATAATATATTTGTCGTCAGCGACCTCAGTTGCTAAGTCTTGGGAAACAGTCTTGCCAAGATATTAAAAAATGTACTGGAGACGCCGTTTCTATAAGCTACCGAACGCAGAACCAAAGCCCACCCATGCAGTGGCGTACCCAGGAATTTTGTTCGGGGGGGGGGGGTGGGGGGG
>Ga0123354_10009336_pt1 | contig 15008 bp, 8 predicted proteins | sample TergutLab28metaG_2_FD_97872 | JGI IMG/M metagenome (GOLD analysis project Ga0123354, IMG submission 97872) | Labiotermes labralis P4 segment gut microbial communities from Petit-Saut dam, French Guiana - Lab288 P4 | ecosystem: Host-associated > Arthropoda: Insects > Digestive system > Gut ...
AAAAAAAAAAAAAAAACACCCCAATTTTTGAAAAGAGGTAAATTTTTGAAAGTTTTTAAGGTAAAAAAATAGCATTTTTTAAATTTTCCCCTTTCCCAAAAAACCTCTACGACCTTTTTTTTTTTCCCCCCCCCCCCCCCCCCAGACACTTTTTGAACTATTTTAAAGCATTTTATTGTGTAGGATATGTACACACAATTGTATATTGTTTTTGGATTTTAAAAAAATATTGTCTTGGTGGTCAAGAACTGAATCTACAATCTAATTTCAATTTCTCCTTAGGTGATTTTTATTGGTGGTGCAACACCTAGTGCTTTGTATAATGACGTTTGGATTCTTAATTTGAAAAATTTGAACTGCAGTCGCTTTGAGGCCTTGGGCACTTTCGAGGCTCGATATGAACACAGTGCTTTCTTTCCAATAAGAATAACCAGCTCTAAAGCTGGAGATGTGGCCAGTACCATGGAGACCAAGAAAACATATGACTTCTCAAAACTGTGGGTATTTGCTGGAGCAGATATTGAAAGCAACAAGAATGACTTCTGGGAGTTGAACTTTGAGACACAGCAGTGGCTCCCACTTTCACAGAATGGAGAAATTCCATCACCACGAACATATCACACAACGTCTGCATGTAAGTATGGTCCAGTTATTGTTAGCAGCTTGTTTTTTCAAAATTATAGAAAAAACTCTTCATTATTTGATTCATTGTATATATCAACCAGTATTTCTTGGTAGTAGCACCATTTCAGCACCAGTAATACTGAGATCTGTGCTGTTCTGAGATTTACGCAGCATCGAGTGGTAGTTTCTTCCCAACATTGCGGGACAACCTATCGGTCCCATCTTCAAGGGTCAAGCAGTCCAAGACGAATTCTGCTTGACTGCTTGAGCCTTGTAGATGGGACCAATGGGTTGTTCCGAAACGTCATTAAGAAACTTCCATTCTTCACTGCATAAAACTGCAAAAGAACGCAAATGTCATGTGCACCATGGCAGAAGCCTGAAGCAAGTGACATTGTCTGCTCTAGATATGACACTTAGACGTATATGAGTACATGTATACCACATATCTTTCTGAGATCCTTCTTCATGTTAGTTTTCTCAGAAACTAGAATTAAATGCCCTTTTCATTTAAGTGTTATACAGGGTGTCTCTTGTATGATTTCTCTAGAGCACAACAGTTGCCACAGGATGTGCCATGGATGCAGTCTTTCTATACAGTAAAACTGTCATGCTGAGGGAAATAATGAAAGAAATAACCTGTACTTGATTAGTATTGATATATATTCTTGAGACTCAAAGGCCAATATAACAGTACTAGGTGGAAAATAGCTGTATTGTGTTCCTTTTATTTATGATCTTTGCGAAGCAATATATCTCTTTTGCTTATGTAACATAATCGGGACCGATTAAGGCTATTACAATCTATGCAGCTGCAGTGGGCACTACCATGTGATGGGCCTTGAAAAGGTTGGTTGTATTTCAGACTGTTTCAATTGTATTATTATGTCAGTCCTTACAATGCTATGTCTCCATTTTCTGTTCATGACCATACCAAGGTAGGGCCCTCAAATTCAGTTAACATTGAGCACAGCAACACCTTAAAGTGGTTGTGAGTGTAGTCTGATATTTGAATATGTTGCATCAATGCTTTTTGTGTCCCCAACTCACAATTTATTAAGTAAAATATACATAAATATTAGGTTAGGTTAGAGTCACATGCAGTAATTAACTCTTTAGATTACGTACCTAAAATTTAATTTGTGCGTTGTGTATTTATCTTGCAGTTTTGGGTGATAAGTTTGTTGTATTTAGTGGGGGGTCCAATTACACAGAACCGGTCAGTGATACCCAGACATATCAGCTAGATACACTTACCAGAGAATGGTGCATCCTTCCTACCAAGGGACAGCCACCACACCCTCGCCAGGGACACGTTCTTGTTGCTGTGGCTCACAAGGTACAAATCTTGATGTTCAAGTGATGTATGAGTCTGTCTTGTTATACTTACTGCCATGTTTTGAATAATTCACCTTTGTTCAGGAAGTTCATAATGTACCTTCAGATAGCAGCACTTCTTTCTGCATACATTGTTCTATAAAAGTTTAAGTTTAAGTACCCTGAAATGCAGCATTTGTTTTTTGCATACCCACAATATGTTTATACTGTGCGAATTTTGAGGATTTCACAGCGGTTTAGCCGAGAATGCCATTCTTCTGGAGAGAGCAATGTCATAGGTTAATCAAATTCTTTCACTTCAAAGGCAGTTTTTACTGTCAGAATGTCAGGGTCTCAGTACTCTATGACAGTGTCATATTCCACAGAAATGGAATCCTCTGGTCACCCTGCATAGCTCATTATTTTGATTATACATTGTAGTTTGACAAGCAATGTTTGGCACCAAAATATTAAGAAGACAGTTATTCATCAACTGTAATCATAAGCATGGTGAATGATGCCTTGGTAATGTAAAGGTCAAGCAGTACTTGTACAGGCCAGGACAGGCCCTGAGTGTTCCAGGAGTTTGAGGCTCCCAGATGTCGAGTCAGTCTGCACATGAAGGTGGTAAGGTTGTCAGTCTTATGCACTTGTCGCCTTTACCACATAGGAAATATTCCTGGTACTCAATTCTGTTAGAGTCTGCATCGACCCCTAGACCATAGTGTGGCTCGAAAAATTCCTATGACATCATTCGGTATCAAATCCACAACCTTTCAGCTTGTAGGGCAGTGCATCAGCCAACTGTGTCACTGTGTGCCCCCCTAAAAACCTACTGCCAACAACACATGGTGTTCCCAGACAGTCACCCCTTCAAGTACTAACCATGCACAACAGTTGTGATCAGACGAGAACCAGTGTTTTCAATGTGTTATGGGTATTGCCTTGGTTTGCAGTTATACTGTCATGGTGGAGTGTCAGGAATGGATTTCTATGATGACCTGCATATACTGGACAGTGATGGAACATGGGCTGCTGTTGACAGCAAGCATCGGCCCAGTGGGCGTGCAGCACATGGGGCTGTGTGTTGTAACAAAGTTATCTATATTTTTGGAGGTCTGGGTCACTCCGGAACTCTTAATGACATGTGGAGACTTCCTGTGGGTGAGTCATTGAACTAACCAAGTCCCTGGGGCAGAGACTTTCTGGTGAAGCTTTATAGCTTCACCAGAAAGTCTAAGTCACAGGTGCACAAATCAATTTCATGGAACCTTAAGCTTCACTCAGTATTTTCAGCAGCCCACCACTGGTCCCAATTGTGAGCAAAATTAATGCAGTCCACACCATCCCATTCTCCTTCTTAAAGATCCTTGTTCATATTATTCTTCCCATCTGTGCCTGGGTGTTCCATGTGTTCTCTCTCCACATATTCCAGCCAAAACCGTGCTTGTATTTGTTTTCAACCCATGCTAATGTGTAGCTCATCTCATTCGCCTTGATTGAATTATCCCACTATTGTTTGTTGAGAAGTAAAAATTATGGAGGTCAACTATAAAATTGTCATGAGCCACCTGTTATTTCAGCTTAGGCACAAATTTTCTCTTCAACAAGCTGTTATCATTTACTGTAGTCTTTGTTATTCCCTTCAAATGACATACCAAGTTCCACATACGTACACAGCAACTGGCAGTTAGCTCTGTTCATAATATGGGCATGTCATACACAAATTTTTGTTCAGCTCTGGAGTGTACATATTTTCCACCTGTGTTATTGTGTATGTTGTCACACTTTGTGGAATCATTAGAATTGCATTTTGAATTTTTAAGAAGCTATAGCATAATCTGTGGGCCGGGTAGCTCAGTCGGTATAGCGACTGGCTACGGGCTGGAAGGTCGGAGGATCGAATCCTGTTGGGGGCGAGATTTTCCGCACCTGTCCAGACCGGCCCTGGGGCCCACCCAGGCTCCTGTACGATGGGTACTGGGTCTTTCCTGGGGGTAAAGAGCGGCCAGGGTGTGACACTGACACCTCACCCCCTTCTAGTGCCGTGATCAAGAAAGGGTAGAGCTATACCTCCACTCTCCCTATGGGCCTTGCAACCTGTACAGAGCCTCAGTGCCTGTACAACGGTGCACTTTAACTTTTTACCTTACTTTATAGCATAATCCAGTCAGATAATCAAGTATGAAGTAACATTATCTGACGTTTTACTGTGTCATACATGTAATATATTCCATACTCAAGATTTTCCCCTGTGTGTGATTGTGGATGTATTGTGCATCTTCCTGCCTCTTCCTGTTGTACATGTATATAAATATATCCCACAAGCTGTCATTAATATATATTGTCTTGTTTTAGTTCTTCTAAGTCACAGGTGCACAAATCCCGGATACCAGGTCTGTACCGGACGTTGTTTGGGTACCATGTTGTGATGTGAGAATGGTTAATTCCAGAAGAATTGTTATGACAGTATGACAGTGACACTTTTTGTGGAGGAAGTGCCACTACCAGAGTTTAGGTTTGGGATAATTTAGAAGACCCACATTCTTTCAACCTTCAAGATGAAAGCAGCACATTACTAAGTAATGCCGGTAGCTAACTGTAAAACGTGTGGTGTTACTTGCCACAAGAGATCAGTATGTCAACGCGACTTCAAATCAGTTAATGAAATTAATGATAACAAGTGTCTTATCAATTTCAGACACACTGGTATGGGAAGAAATCACTACAAGTGGTTCAGTGCCTTCGAGGAGATTGAATTTTAGCCTGGTTTTGGTAGAACTTCCTCACAAATTTGTAAAGACACAGGAGCAAAGTTATGGTGATAATAAGGTTGAAGAAAAGGATAGTGAAACAAAAGGAGAAACTGCATTCAAGATATCAGCTGATGAAACTGAACCATATGTTCCTTATATTTTGCTGCATGGAGGTATGGATGAGAAAGGTAACATGTATGATGATTTTTATGTTATGGGTTTGGGTTCAGCAAAAGAGGATGTGTTAGGTTGATACACAACAGGGTGACTTCCCATTGTGTGCTCACAACTTATTTTACCATTCAGAATTCGAACAAATTTTGTTGTATGACAATTTAAACGTGTCAGTTTCATTCTTACAATAAAACCAACAAGAAGCACTAATTTCTCAAATTTATTTTTGGAATATGACTCTACATGTTTCAGATAGTATCTCTGTCCATCATCAGGAGTCTAGCACTGTACACACAGCAATAGGTATAAGTCATACAGGTTATGCTGACTGCTTGCTAGCAGTCAGCATAACCTGTATGTATTGCTGTGTGTACAGTGCTAGACTCCTGATGATGGACAGAGATACTGTCTGAAACATGTACATAGTAGTCACTATTCCAAAAATAAATTTGAGAAGTTAGTGCTTCTTGTTGGTTTTATTGTAAGAATATATCATGATGCACGGTCCTCAGAATGTCAAATTTGTCAGTTTCAGTATTTTTGTTTAAACCATTTTGTTATTTGAGGAGGGGGTTGTTCTTTAAGTCAGCATAGTATTTCTTATTTCTTGTTTTCAGAAATGACTGAACTTTGTAAGTAATATCTGATGAAACAGAGGGGGGTTTAATTTTTATTTTAAAAAAATTGGTATATGTTCTTAAAGTCATTTTACTTCCTCTCGACTTATGCAGTGTGTTGTGGTTAAATGTTCTGACGTTTTGGACAAATGTACTGCCTCCTTCTTCAGGGTGACTGGATTAGTTTTGATGGATGCTGAAATGTTGCAAAGGAAAATTTATGTTGATTATATGGGACAATTTGAGGTTGTTTGGTCAGTCAGCACTATGGAGGGTGGGAAGTTGGGACAGGATTGTCTTGAACTTCATGTTAATACTAGTTACCAAGTTACAGTCTAGAGGGATGAGACACCACATGGTTTGGTTGATAGGTACCAGGGCTGACCCTGAAGATCAGGGTAGTGTGTTCCCACAAAATGTTGGTAGCCATCTGTTCAAGACTACATGGCATTACAACCAGAACATAATGTGGGAACTTATTGCTATGAAAACCTCAAATATTAGAAGTATATTTTTTTATGGGATCCTCTGGAAATACATTCAGGTTGGTTTTATATTTATATGAACAAAGATCACATTAAATTCTCTTTACATTTATATAATGTATTCAGTATGTAAAATATATGTTCTTAAATTTGATTACAAGTATTTACACCATACAATAATGGTCCATCAGTTCACTATATAACAGCGCTTAATTTCAGTAGATTACAAACAAAGCCCTGTTCACAATGGAAGTAATGTTATACAGCAGCTGTGGTATGTATATTCTACATATACACAAAATTAATACACTGAGATGGAAATACCATTACTTTAGCTCCTTGGTGAAAGCTGCAACTACTAAGCATTAATCACCAACACAGAATGAGACAGATGTTATATACATTGGCTGGTACACCTGTTTTGCGTTTGGGAGGAGGGAGGAACCTGATAGGAGAACATTTGTACACCTGACCCATGGCATTATGCTAATAGTTTCAGAGCTGTAACTGATCAGACTCTTGTTACATAGTTGTCTGTTAAGCAGTAACAGTTAGCCCACATGAGCAGTCTCTTTATTTTCCCCAACATTATCAGGATTGTATCATTTTTGCAATCTGTGATCTCTGAATGTAATTTATTAAGTTTGTTTTTATACAGTTTGTACATTCTTCACACTAAAAAATTAATATTTTGTTGTTTCCTTTTGACTCTGTAAAAGAATGAATGTTGCCCACATATCTTGTCCAGTAGATTAGGCAGGAGCATTGAATCAACAGCAAATGGCAATTCAAGTTGTGGCTAAACATCAACATAGAAATGACTAGAGGTTATGCATATACTTTGTAAATATATATGTATGTAAAATACATAAAGAAACAAGTTAGGAAATGTGGAACCATTTAATTCACGGACTCTGTCTACCATCTCATGTTCAAAATATTATTAAAAATTAATAAAACATTACATTTTTGGGACAGGAGCAGTCCCTGCCCTCAGGCTAAAAATATGATGAAAACCTATTCATGTGGGCCCTACTAGCAAAGCTTCTCTTAGCTTCTCGGTTATCAAATACTTGGGTGACAGTGAATAACTAACTGAAATAATGTGAAGAGAAGCAGTTGTAACCTAATTTCAGATGCAATCCAATAATCTGCCCGGAGGGACCCACATGTCACAAGAAGGTTCCAACTACATTGAACTGCACATCTCCCAAATACAAGTCAGAACTGTTACTGCTGGAGCCAAATTCCAATTATCACTTTACTTGGTTCATACATGAACACAGCAAACAAAAAACATGTGACCATAAGAAAAATGTATCTTAATATGTCAAATTACACAACTTGACATGACAGACCATATGCAGCAAAAGAAATTGTCTCCACTACACAACACTAGTTTTAGAATTCATCTGATATTCTTATAAGCATTAGTTATGTCATAAATGTTAGTTGTAAAAGCAATAATATGATGTTCCTTCACTGATACAGTGGTACAGTGAGTCCATGTGACCAGTAATTATACTTTTTAATAATTTTCCATAATAAATTTTTCTGAATACGTTTTGACATTATTATAAGCATCATTGATGCAGTGGTACAGTGAATACTTGTCACCAGTAACGTTGCACACATTTGTAACACAGTTTCTTCCATATTTACATTTCTTTGACAAGCTTCCACATTACCAACAACTGCCTTCACATCTTCAATCCATGGTTAATTATGTGATGTTGTTCACAACATATCGTAGCTGTGTGCTGGATTATTTTTTGTACCTGTAAATATGTCTTTTTTTAAACATTTCTTTAACAACTTCCCTAAAAACATATATACATATCATTGGACATCTTAGGCTGGATTGCATTAAGTGAGGTTGCCTTATAGATATACATGTCATTTGAGACTCCTCTCTCTCTTTCTCTCTCTCTAAATTAGTCCCCCACACGGGATGACCTGAGCACAGAAAGGGTTACAAATACCAGACCTCCACACAACCTGATTTGTTTCAAAGCTTATGTCCTCACATTTTCACTGTGCTGTTGGAAGGCAGTGTGTAACTGAATTATAATTGGTAACAGTGGATCATTTCCCTTGAGACACAATTGTTAGTCCTGTGGTTCAGACTTGGCTTTCTGAAGATCATGATTTTTCTGATTCATACAAATAAGAAGTGGCATTTTTATTTCAAATTTATTGAAATCATACTTACCAAAATAAAACATCAGCCTCAATCAGATTAACTGACATTTTCTATTATCATTTCACATTTTCACCAAGATGGCTCCATCTTGTAATAAAGTGTTCTCTATTCTCAGTGCCTCCCACATAATCCTTCATATCTACGTTTACTCTTAGCCTTTCATATTTATTCCATTTGTGTATCTTCCCACTTCGTGTCCATATTAGTTTTATTAAATATTTATCCTCTTGAATCCATCCATATCACTTCATGTACAGTACCACATCCTTTTCTTGGCAACGTTTCTTTTAATCTTTAGGTGACACATCCCCATTGTGCTCAGATAAATAGATGTATTAATTTAGTATTCTGCCATACACAACACAGTTATACTTCTACGGTAACTAGTTTCAGCCTATTTACAGGCCATCATCGGACCTGTATACAAGAGCATGTGACAGACCCTGTACAGTTATCTATATCAACTTCTCTTTTAAATAGCTTTAGTTTCTGCTGTCAGATATTGCATATTATTCTGATTATTCATCATTGCGTGATTTCAGGCATCTGCCATGGTGTAAAAAAGAAAGATCTTTGCTGTCCTAGTACGTTATGCAGTGTTGATTGTCTGCTAGTTACCAAGGTTTCGCTCAACCCATCTTCAAGGCTTCAGAAGTCAAGCAGCATTCTTCATGGACTGCTTGACCCTTGAAGATGGGACTGATAGGTCATTCCAAAAGATCGGTGACTAACTGCCAACCAACACTGCATAACATCGAGAAGAGCAAATATCTCACTTATCCTTCCTTGTTTGTTTCTTACTATGTAGAAACTTAATTTCTACAGCTTTCAAATTACTGTACTTCCATCTGTGAATCCATATGCAAGTTCCATACATGCATTTCATAGTCTGTTGAAATAATTTAATTTTACGCTATTCTTAAATTTTCAAAGATTTTTGTCTTCTGGCTTCATAAGTATGGGAAGAAAGCTCTAAGGAGCTGTGTTTTTTCTTAAATGTTCAAAGACTTTTGTCTTCTGGCTTCATAAGTATGGGAAGAAAGCTCTAAAGAGCCATGTTTTATCACATGAAATAGTGCAGTGGGTTAAGCATAAGACTTCCAAAAGAATATAATTGAAATTTTGTCTCTTGATGTGAGTAACTGTTTTATTGTATAATTTTGGTGCTGAATCAAGTTCCTACATAAATTCAGGATCACAACAGAGAGAACTAAAATAAAATTATTCCTTTATCATAAATCGAAATGAAAATTTAACGTTTATTCACAAAATAAATTATTCATCCAAAAGTATTTTGTTCATATACATTACCAAGTTATGATTAACATTTTTATACAGGATAGCAACCGTTTAGACATACTTGGATCATATACGAATTCCAGTTCAAACTGCGAATGTCACACACAACAGTAAATTAACCTTTATTCTATACATCCCATGATGATAATGTATAAATTATATTAAAATAACCCAGCAAATCTCAACCAAAATTTGTCAGTGCCTATTATTCATTAAAATATGTTTTGGCCAACTTTGCCATCTACAGGTAAACGCAAAATATACAAAACACTGGGGAGTTGAATACAGTATTAAGTTTTATAAATAAAATGAGATCTCATTTTGACATAAAGGGTAATAATTCATGAAGTTGTGTTTTTGATATAAAATTGAAAGTTGTATATATTCTAGTTTTCGTAAGGGTATGCAAGAATTGCCTTCAAAGACCTAGCTTTTACCTAACTTAAGGTTGTTTTATGTTGAGTGTTTAATTATAATATATAACTTTACTTTTAGAATTATTATCCTTTATGTAAAAAATGAGATCCCATTTCGTTTTCACAAAACTTAAAGTTGCAATTAACCTCCCAAGTGTTGCATACATTTTTGCATTTACCTGAAGATGGCCCAGTTGGCTGAAACATGTTGTAATGAAATTAAGTAATGACAATAAATTTTATTTGTGATTTGATGGGTTATTTCAATGTACTGTATAAAAATAAATTGTTAAATGAATGCTATATGTATCACGTATTTGCGACAAGAGTGTCACAACTCAACATTTGACGTTCTTGAGTTACTGGTGTAGAAAGAAACGTTTGCAGATGCAGTTTTAACAGGTATAGTGTCATAACGCAGATTGCAAAACTTGCCGCTGGAGAGCAGTTGTGTCATTGTCGCACTCATAGAAAATTATAATGCTTCAAAAGCTTCTGAAAAATCACAGATTTTGAGTTGTGACACTCTTGTCACAATTGATATGATATATATATATATATATTCGATTTCTGGGCTTTGTTTCTGATTTGCACTATATCAAAATGATGGTCTTCTTGGGTGTGACACTGTATTTAGGTAGGTAGGTTATAGTGTTTCAAGAGGAATCCATTGCCTCCATCATAAGTACAAAAGACAGGACTGACTTTCTTTTGTTCTTTTGACAGTGGACAGCAGGTTCCTCTGAAATGTTAGTACCTATCTGCCAGATTCATAGCATGGCATCCCAGAAGTCTGTTCATTATACTATCTCTCACCACAGTACCTCAAATATTGACATTGTATCAGTTTAAATGGCACGCTTAAGTTCAAGGAAATAAATCTAAGCCCTGGATCAGTGGCTTATTCAATGCTCAAGAAACAGTTTTATCATAAACAGAATGTTAATTTTGAATTTCAGTCTCCTGTATTAGCAGTTTCACAGTATCCTTAAAAATTAACTTTATTGCAAGATCTTAGGCTTGCATATCATTCACCTAAAAACTCTAATAACTGTTCATTTGTTAGTATAATTAAATATTTGGGCACTGCATAGAATTTATTTTAATGTCCATTCTGGGATATGGGGACCTTCACTATTACAAGCAAAAAGGATTCTGTTTCCTTGTGTCTTATGTCATTGTAATTATATGTGGTAAACAAGGCAATACTGATAAGTAATCAGTTTATTCCAACCATGATAAATTGCAGACAGCTGTTATGATGGTGAGAGTGTTGAAGCTAACAAGAAAATCACTATTCCATCTATTTGTGTTAACTGACTACATTTTTACTACAATTGTCTTTATAGATAACTGCATAAATAATACTTATTAACATGTTTAAATTGAAGTAGACACAAAGGAATGTTGAGCTAATGGAAAGGATCACAATTCTAATATCAAATTTGTATATTTCCATTTTAAGTGTCCCAAGTCTCCAGTTCTGTTTTTTTTTAACTCAAAGATTCAACCTTAAGGGAAGATAAAAGGCCAGAGCTTTAGAGTGCTTACACATACATTTTGATGGTGGGTTAGAGGCAGACAAACTATAGCCTTCAAAACAATTTGACCATATGACAAAATTAAAATTATTTATTTTGTAATAAGCTGACATTTTAACCCTCAGAATCTTACTTTTTTGCACAATATTACCACATCACTTCTGCTGCTGTTGTGTTGGGTGCGGGGGAGGGGGGGGTTGTTTGTAATTTTTTAAGAATAACTGCCAAAATCCCAACAACTGTCCACAGTGAGTCTGGTGTATGAACCAAATGGACAGTGTACAAACTGGACTGCATCTGGGTTGGGACCACAGATGATTAAAAATGTATGCTTTAATGAAGATCAAATTTCTTACTTACTTACTCCATGGTGCAGAGACCTTCTTGAAAAGCTAACTGGTTTTCAGCTAGTCAAGAAATTCCCCACATTTTTTGGAACCGGAAAGTTCATTACCACATTTACAATTGCCCCTCATCTGTCCCTATCCTGAGCCAGCTCGATCCAGTCCATACCCCCATCTTAATATTATCCTACCATCTATGCCTGGGTCTCCCAAGTGGTCTCTTTCCCTCAGGTTTCCCCACCCATCTCATTCTCGATTTTATCACCTGAACAATACTGGGTGAGGAGTAATGATCATTAAGCTCCTCATTATGTAGTTTTCTCCACTCCCGTTACCTTATCCCTCTTAAGCCCAAATATTCTCCTCAACACCCTATTCACGAACACTCTCGGCCTACATTCCTCCCTCAATGTGAGCAACCAAGTTTCACACCCATACAAAACAACAGGCAAAATTATAGTTCTGTATATCTTAATCTTTAAATTTTTGGATAGCAAATCAATCAAATCAAATTTCTAGCATGTTAAAATATGATAGAAAAAGGAAGCTATGCCATGCCAATTACCTCAGTTGTTTTACAAAACTTCTGTGCTCTGTCATAGGATAATGCTTGGATTTTCTAACAGGGCACACATATTGTTAAGTCATATAGTTTCTCTGGCTTAAACAATGACCTGCCCATAGTCACAGCATCTGAAGTTCCCTTTGTTATTACGCTACAGGAAGGTAAAAGGTAAAGTCCCTCCTATAACTTGCCTTGAAAGCACAGAGAGGGAGTAGAAGTATAGTTCTACTCTTTCTTTAACCTTGACGTTAGATAATTCATAAAGACTATATTAATAAATGTTTTAACTGTCCGACATATCACATCCCGACAACAGACTTGGTTGCGTAATACAAAAAAAAAAGCTGCATTTTAACATGTTCACACCAGGATGACCCACTGTTGTTTGCTACAGACTCAAATTCAGACATCAATGAGCTGATGGGTACTTCCAACATTATTAAATTAACTAATTAACTTGTTTAAGAAAGTAGCTTCTTGCCCTACACATACACTATTTGTGAAATGTGCTCTAAATATAAATGAGTTTAAACCTCTCGTCATAAACTTCTGATTAAGCTACATAAAAATGAACATTGCCACAGCCTGCCCTTCCTGAAACTGGTACTCTTCTGGCATTCCTGTCCTCTCTTATGGGGATTTATTGAAAAGTGTTTAATTTAAATTTCAAAAAAACATTTAGTAGTATTTTTTACCTATATCCTATGTGATAAGTATCACACAATACAAAATCTTACGCCAGTGAATATACAGAGGGTACATTTCACCCAGAGGTACATAACATGAAAACCTGGAGCCGTATCAAAATCTGTGCAGTATTTTTGCTTTGGCAGCACTAATGTAATTGTACGGTGCAATTTCTTGACGGACACAGCACACTAATGGTATTTATGATGTCTGGATACAAAGATGAAGGAAATTGTCAGGATAACTAAGATGTTCACTCATCCACTGTAATGGTGTCTCCCAAGGAGGCTCGATACCATGTGTCATGACATGAACTAGAAGAAACAAGACAATGTATCAATGCTGAAATCAGAATTCTGAGTGAAAACGTAGCTATAATATATGTGCATGCCCCAAAATTCCATAAATAACACACTAAATTAAAGTAATGATAGGGATAACTGAAGAATAAAAACCAACTAGATGCCACTTATTATTTTATTGTACTTCTTATAAGCTCAACATGTTTCAGGCACTACTGTGTCCATCATCAGGAGCTCGCGACTATAATGTTGATTACCACATTGGTCGTTTCATTCTGTAAAGATGGAGGGGTAGCGTTCATGTAAAATTGTGGTTCTTAGTGGTGTGTGTTCGGTGTGAAGTTCTTTGTCGCTTGGTTGTAGCTGGTAATGATAGAGAAGCTACTGGGATATCCAAGATACTGGCAGGACTTGGAAACCCTGGAGAGATGTTACACAAACATGGCTTACAAAGAGAAATACAAAGATTATTTATTTATTTAAGGTTTATTTCAAGATACTATCAGTAGCTCAGACTTTGGAGCATTGTATGTTAGGATGATGACTGACAAATGAATTGGATTGGATGTGGGAGGAAGTAGTTGTGACCTGATTTGTGGTACCATACCAAAATCTTCCTGGAAGGACTGAGAAAAACAATGAAGCCTCTCAGTCAGTTTAATCCATCTCGCATCTAAGAACGGTGCATCTCTTAAATAAAAGTCTGAGGTCTTATCACTCCAGCCAGGTTAGCTAGTGTAGTCTCTTATACAGGGAGTTCTATAATACTTTTAATTTAAATGTTCTTCTATGTTATATTCTTAATTTGACCTATTCTTCGGGGAATAAAGACTGGCATACTCAAGTTCATCTTCATTCATTCATTGTTGACATTTTTATTATGTACAGCACAGTGATACATGAGTTGAAACTTACTATTTGTCTCATTTGGGAAGACTTCCTGTATGAGATGTTGCAAAGTTTTACGTTGTCCTTCCTCATTAACTGGCCGCACTAGATGCTGGATAAAAGGTCCTTCACCACAATAAAAACGAAATGGAATGTATTTAAATACTTCCTCGCCACTTGCTTCCATAAGTTTCCGGTTTACAGCCCAAAACTGATCAAATTTGTCTGCAAAATTAAAGATAAAATCTATAATACTTACACAATGGTAGAAGCAATCAAATACATACAGAAAAAATTTTATCTGACATATATCCTTCAATCTAGCATGTAATTCATAAATGTTTTGAACTTTATCAATTAGGCCTTGGTGTTTCAGGGCTGTGTGCACATGTTTATGCAATAGTGCAGCATGCTCCATTATAGGTTAAGAGGTGGTACAACCTTCATGAATATCTGATTTTCAGAATATTGTTATATGCAGCTTGGCAGTTCTGTCACAGTATATCAATAATGTATAAATATACAATGATGTCTCAAACACAACAAAACTTTATTAATACAATAATAAACAGAATAAAGTTTTGTTGTGTTTGACTGATACTAAAAACTAAACTCTGTGGCCTTAGTCCGCACACGAACTATACCGACAGAGCGGCCGCCGCCGGTCGGCAAAGTTAGTGCCAACTTTTGTGGATAGAGGGGTGTCACGTGGTCAGCGCAACGGGTCCCCACAGCCGTTAATCTCTGTTTTCTAGACCTGGAGCCGCTACTTTTTTCATTCAAGTAGCTC
>Ga0123354_10009340_pt1 | contig 15004 bp, 12 predicted proteins | sample TergutLab28metaG_2_FD_97872 | JGI IMG/M metagenome (GOLD analysis project Ga0123354, IMG submission 97872) | Labiotermes labralis P4 segment gut microbial communities from Petit-Saut dam, French Guiana - Lab288 P4 | ecosystem: Host-associated > Arthropoda: Insects > Digestive system > Gut ...
CAAGTTGCAGTGATCTCTGTTGGTTCTGATGTCCTGTAGAAATGTCATGCACCCATCTTCAGGGTGAATGAATGGGTACAGGGGGGATGCTGAAATGATGGGGTGGATGGAAAGGTGTCAATGAGTGTCAATGCAAGAGTGGAAACAAACAAGTTCTCTCTGCACTTTCCTGTCCATTGCTGTGATTGGACAAACTCCCTCAAACCTTCCTATATAACTGACACATATTCTTCCAGCCCATCCCTTCACATCCACCTGTACCAAATCAAGTCACCCTGAAGATGGAGGTGGTACATCCCTGCCAAACATCAGAACTAATGACGCTCATTATGCACATCAAAAGCCCAAAAGACAATCACCATAATGGTATTTAATTTTTTTTGTTCTATTAAACATATTTTCAGTGACATTGTGTTTTTTTTTCTAACTTCCATTAATTTTAACATTTCACTGTATTACAACTGTGAACACAGCACTCATTTTCCCATGCATACTGAAGGTGCAAGTCACCAGAAGGTACAGTAAATTGAATGTCATGAATTAAACCCAGCCACCAGCACAATTCAAATCCATGTATGGGAACTTTAAAGCTACTGTCAAGTGTTTAAAGAAGGGACATCAATATTGCTAACATGTACACATCTTTCTCAAAATGTATACTGTGTCAAATGAACCATGTCTGCAATCAAGGGTAACGGATCAAACTTTCTGCCTCCCCAGCACGCACATTTCAATTTGCAGGCAGTAATCTCTCTTCTGTACATGTATCGTTAGGATACTGGGAATTACCATCTGTCCTTTAAGTTCAGAAAATCTATTTGAAATCACCCCACCTATGGTATGCATCTCATTTAACTTTGTTCAATGCTACTTCTCCATCATCATACAGCAGAAGTTTCTAATACCCTGCACACAAGTGTTAATTAAAGTATGTGTAATTGTAAATACAACACATATTTATATGTGAGATCACAAATAGGTTTTGACTAGTTTGAACTTACATTTGCAAGCTAGGTATTGGAGTAGCTTGCATCTGTTTAGTTAAACTTGTCTGACATTAAATAAGTAAAAATCATTAACACAATACATGACATAATTTTAAAACTGAGATCTAATTTTAGCAAATGCAAATGTACATGTTTTTAAATGTTTTATCAAGTACTGGCCTGATGATTATACTTCAGGGTCAAAACATTTTGCTGTAAAAATGACCAAACTAAAGATGTGTTCCTGGTTTTAATAACCAACTAATTATAATACAAGAACAGTACAATATGTCTAATTTTAAAATTCTCTGACAGTGTTTGCTGCTTGTCACTACCATCAGCTTGCAGTACAAAAGTATAGTTGCTGCTTGCACAGTGAGATTCTGGCCAGTTTGGAATCCTGTGATGGAAGGAATGATCACAATAAGCACACTACCCACTGTCCTTACAAACTTCATACACAGTATATTCTAACCTCGACCCAATGTGACTTTAAAAACCAAAGTCAAAATTATGGACAATGCCCAAAACAATTATTATAACACACAACTGTGAGACATACACTTTCCTCCAACATTATGTTATGTAAAGAGACATACAATATACAGGGAACTTGAAAAAATGAAATGTGAAATTACCTTTCCTCAATTCCACCAAAGAATCTCAAGTGGACAGCTTCTGAAGGGTTTGCAATATGACAGCCACTCCCAGTAAATAAACAATTATGTATCCAAATTCTACACTCCCCAAGAAGTGGGTAAGTAATACTTATGTGGCCTATAAAAAATGTTTCTGCATGGGGGAAAAAATAATAGGTGTTAAGAAATATTCATAAACCAAAATGTCCATCATATCAAGATGCCTGCATTACATGCATAGTCCTAACTTACAAAATATTCTTGCACTATTGGACATACATGACTTTAGCCCATGTGGGAATTATATCAGTGCATAATGGAAAATGTTAAAATACTACAGAAAAACAAGACACCCATGATCTGTAAATGGTGATGATTACTCTGATAATGCACCATAATGAATGACTTATATCTTGGGATTATGATCGCTGATTACAACAGGACAGAAGATGTTTCTTTAGAACACATTTGTGACTGAACATCTTACTGCAAACATCACAGCGATATGGGCACTCCCCAGTATGTACACGTCAATGTACATTCAGATTATGTCTATCACTAAATGTTTTATTACACACATCACAGTGATAAGGACGCTCCCCAGTATGTACACAATGATGTGTGTTCACATGCTCCAGTTGCCTGAATGTTTTATTACACACATTACAGCGATATGGATGCTCCCCAGTATGTACACGTTGATGTACATTCAGATGACGTCTGTCACTAAATGTTTTATTACACGCATCACAGCGATATGGACGCTCCCCATTATGTAAACTTTGATGTACCTTCAGACTACCTGCATCCCTGAATTTTTTATTACACACATCACAGGCATATGGACGTTCTCCAGTATGTACACATTGATGTACCTTCCGATTACTGCGATTATGGAACATTTTATTACACACATCACAGCGATTTGGACACTCCCCAGTATGTACACATTGATGTAAGTTCATATGCTGCAGTTGCCTGAATGTTTTATTACACACATCACAGTGATATGGACGATCCCCAGTATGTACACGTTGATGTACAAACAGATTACTTCTGTCCTTGAATGTTTTTTTACACACATCACAGTGAAACTGACACATACCAGAGTGTACATGTTAATGTACCTTCAGATATCTAAGTCGCTTAAATGTTTTACTACACACATCACAGGGATATGTACGTTCTACAGTATGTTTCCCCTGGTGTTGTTTCATAGCACTCTGCTCAATAAATGATTCATTGAGGGCTCCCTGTTACAAAGAGAAAAGGAAGTTATACTACTATTTTAAAAAGAGATTAAGAACATTATCCAAAATTAGTTATAAATCAGTTACACAAGTATTATATCACAAGACATGACTTCTTTATCAAGTACCATTAAGCACTACACATGTAGTCTAAAATGGTGTGTTAAAAACACATGAATCAAATGCCCCATTTCCTGTCACAAGACAATGATGTGTGGTAAAGATATTTTACAGCTTTTCTTTGAAGATCTAAACAAATATATGTCTCCGCTGAAAATCAGCTACCATCATATAAGCTCAGTAACAGTCAGCTCCTCTAACAGACATCAAGTACCTGCAGGCTGTCTGCTATCATGACATATTCTTCTTGGACATCTTGAACCTTGAAGATGGGACCAATTGGTTACCCCGAAACGTCCCAATATAATTACCAATTTATGCTGTGTACAATCTCAGAATAGAGTAGGTCTCGAAATATGTTCAATTTCAGTGAGTCCTTCCAAAAGAAGAATGCCAAATGGTGGAATAATAATGAGTTCTGTGCCATTACTTTAGAAAATGTCTAGTAGGATACTCACATGACCTCTGAGGTCAAAGAAATTGTCCTGCTATCCTACACATCAGTGTTGTAGGTCCAAAATTTCCTTCAGCCCTAAAAACCACCATACATGAGACTTTCAGCTTCTGATACCACATAAAACAAAATCCACACACAGAGATGAACCAGCTTGCTGTAACTGCTAAGATACTCTACAGTCTGGCACACAGTTGTGTGTGGCATCTGCACCTGTTCAATCATGGCAAGCAGACTTCCTTGGGCTGCTTGAAAGACTTCCTTGGCTTGTTCAACATTCATGTCTCATATGAACACAGATCGTACTTGTGATTTGCCAGAGATGAGAAGAATATTTCACTTACATTACATTACAGTGAACCAGTGACCCGGCCAGCAAATGTGTGTTTAGAAACAGGCAGCATTGCCCTCTGTCTGCATGCAGTCCAACAATGTGGCCATAAGTCTGTACACAGGGAATGGAAGTGACATATCTGATGATTGAGCTACACTCTCCGATAAAAACTGCAAATAAGGCAGAAATGATGTTTTGCAACATTTGACGTAAGGGTAAGATACCACACTGGGCACTGTAGTTTCACTATTACTTTCTTCTACTCCTTGAAAACCGACTACTAGGCCAGAGAAAATTCACTGCAAGTGGCACAACATCAAATTGTACCACATCCTCCGAGGCAGACCAGAGTCCATGGCAGAGTACTAAATCTCTGAGACTAAGAACAATTACTGTGCAGTTGGTTACAATTCAAGTAATGGTGATTACCAACTGCAGTAAAGTTTAAGTGAATGTTGCAGAATTCACTGAGTGGATTACTTGCAAAGTAATCCGTAATTGCAAAAAATACAAAACATACACAAATTATGTTTTTAAAGTCCCTCCATATGAGAGTAAATTCACACCAAAATTCAGTCTTAACACATGTCTAATTTGGCTAGAGATTAGACATTTTCCTAACCCCAATCCCACCCAAAAACATGCATGAACTATTGCTAAAGCTGCCATAACCATAAGACAGACAGGTAAGAAATTTGGAGTAATGAAACCTTGTATGTGGATGATATGCCACAGGTCCAATTCATGACAACTTTGCATCTTAGTGGCAACCACATTCGTTAAGAATTGGACAGCCTGACACAATGGTCAGGAGACCTTAGGAACAGTAAAGGAAGCAGAGATCTATCTGCTACATAAATGAGGATCCTGGTCAGTGGTGTTGATCACGAATGTTACTGAAACTTGTGTTTGCATACTGTACATCAGAGCGCTTGGATAAGGTACAAGATGCAGGAATGTCAATGGTTCATTGCTCCCCCAGCCCACACTTCTTGCTGAGGCAACCATCATCTGTAGGCTTGTCATACCACTGCTTAATGTAGCCTTCAGGCAGTCACTACCTTCGCAAAACTAGTTCTCTATCACTTATGGCTTTGCAGCATCATACTAACACCAACATTGCACTTTTTCTTGCAGACTGGCCACTTAAAATGATATATACAGCACCACTCTCTAGCAGAAGGAGAACCACGGTTTTCTGGGGAAATTTAAGTCCCCTATAATAAAACACAATTCAAATTTTAATACATAAAGGGGGCTTTGGAAACACAATACAATTCCTTTAATATGGAGATGATATGCCAAAAATCCTGATACTTCAACAGATGAGGAAAATAGCTCCAAATTCCCCAGAAGCTTTGGTGTCAGTACCTTCCAGTAGGCACACTGATACTGTGATTTCACATGTTGTAATCTGGATTTCACTGAGCCCACTGAGCTATTATAATAGCTTCCAGAGAACCCAAAATGAGTAAACCAGGAGCTGCTGGCATAATATGACACAGGACATTCACAATTTGAAACACACATGAAATAACTGGGAAGCAGGGAAATGCTACAGTCTAGAGTGTCATAATTGTAACATACAAGATTGGATTGTTGACCTTATTTGGTATAAAGAAACACAAGGAAAATATTACTTGTAAGAACTTCGTTCAGAAGAGATACCGTTTGATAGATGGAATACTTAATAATCTAGCATCTCTCCAGTCCTGTGGGTGCCAGATTAAAGAAATTCTACTGTATATAAATTTGTCTGTCCTATAGGAATCATCCTGTGGATAAGGAATTTTAACTACATAGATAAAAATATATATGTATCGTCTCTGCAATTACAAACAGACCAAACAATCTAGCACAGACCCTCCAACCCACCCCCCACCTGAACACCCCATCCAAAAAAAAAATCAAAGCGAAACATTTTCATTCCCAACAGTCGAGATATTTCAAGTGGTCAGAAATAATGACATCACAAAAACAAATGATATTTCTGGACATTGGTAAAATATGTCTAATAACAGATATATGCACACACACACATAACTCAGGTTATCTGGTTCAGCCTTTATATCAGGAAAAGTTATATCTTCAGGAATCTCCTCTTGTTTGATGCCTATATCCGCCTCTTCACTTATAGCAATGAAACCCACTTCTGTTACGTCTCCGTCCTTTTCAACTTCTATATTGCTACAATTACATGCTCCATCAGATGATGTTGGAAATGTCTCACTAGACGAACTTGGAAGAATGTGCAGAGAATCGGTGCAGCTCTATAAAACCAACATAACATTAATGTGACCTCTGTCATGAAAAGGCATGCTCTACATTTTCATCAAAGCTGCTAACTACATTTTCAACATTATTACTGTCAAACCATTACAATGAATAACAACCATTGTTACAGAGAAAAGCCCTTCCTGAGAAGCCAACAGTTGCTCAGCTATTCATTCAATTCCCTGTCTTTAACAGAACATGTGGTTTCATTACTATTTTCAACATAATCTGACTCACACCCTCTCACCTAATTTCTTTAGCCCACCTATTTTCTGTTCCCACATATATTCTTCACTGAACAACACTGCTATTAAGGCCCATATGTTTAGTGCACTTTAAACGCCTTGCTGACACATCAAAATGAGGGACAAAAAAGTGAGACACTGACAAATAACAGAACCCCTGAATTAACCTACCTTTCATAAGATGGCACAAACTACACCCAATGAAATTCGAACCCCAAACACCACCAACTGTAACTAAGACTACATATATTAAACTGGAACACCAAACCAGAAACTTAGTCGTCAACAACAAACACAACCCCCAAGCTAAGCTGCTTGTATTAAAGTGGCAAAACCAAAACCCTAATATAACCACAGTAGAAATGTTAACAGTGTTGCTACAATGACTGTGTAGTAAAGTCTGACAGAGCAAATTTAGTCATCTGTAACAGCACTGCATAATAGGCCCCTAAAAGCAGATATGTTCATTCATTACGATTAGGGATTTCTCACAACACTCTGTGCACGCCTCATGTCACATGCACTCTACTTGACCTAGCCATTCACCTTTCTTTCCTCCTTAATTCTAATAATATCTGGTGGCTGGTACAATTTATGAAACTATATATTATGCAGTTTTCTCATATTTCCTATTACTTTCAGCCATAAAAGTCTAAGGACTAATCAGCACTGTTACCAGACCCAGTCTACAGTCTTTCCTCAATGTCACAGACCAAGTGTCACACCCATAGCTACAAAAATACTACTTAAACATACAGATGTTTATACTTCAATGGCTAGTTTTCTGAAAGCAGGATGAACACCTAAACATTATGAAGCTGCAGTGTGCATTTCTCCAAATTCATTTCCTCTCAGATTCTTCATTCTCCAATCTTTATTGCTTAATACCACTCCAAAATACTTCTAAAATTTCTAACAATGTATCAGCTATGTCACATTTTTATGGTGTGATATCCCCACTGTACCTCTAAAATACAAAATAAGAGAAGAAACGTAGCCTGTCAATGCACAACTTCACTGTAGCAATTTTAAATGGCAGCTACAAAGTAGCCATTATTAGGCTGTTTATGTGAGAAATATAAAAGGAAATCATATACCTGTAGTTTACATATGGTTAAAAATTATTAGTGGATGATATGTTGGCCTGACATTTAAAAGTGTATGATTGTTACACATAAACATGCATTTACAATATAAAAATTATTGCATAAAATTAAACAATTAAGCATATAATTTCAAAAAATCAAAGTTAAAACCTTCAGCAAAAGCCAGTGTTCCAGGTTAGTTAGGCTAGTTGCAGTAGTCAACTAGTGCTAGCAATTGTAACTGTTGAAATGGTGAACCCATATGGCTAGCCTTCTTATATAAGTGATAAACTGTGTATATCATCTATGGTATCAGGTATTTGATGGTTCTAGTTAATGTAATATCTGTAATAATGACGGAGTATACAATATCTTATAGAGAAATGTGTTATCAAGTAAACAGACTTGGCATACAATTTTCTGTGCTTTGTAAACAAAATTCCTGACAGCTGCCTAATACGTCTCTCAATATTTATTCATCATGCTTACGTTTCATCCATTAAATCACAATCACGATTCAAAAAAAAAGCTTTTGTGTGTCATTCGGTTACAATTTTCCTACTTCTTTGAAAAAAATTAATGATACAAATGTTGTACAGAAGTACCTCAATACGCTGTCAATATTGTATAAAGCTTCTCTGACCACTTCTTGATCGTGTAATTCAGGCCCAATGTTTTCCCGCTTCCTACCCCACCCCCCTCCTTAATGGTTCCGGACCGAACCCCCGACACTTTGATGGCCGTTATAGATGCTTGGATCGAACCCGGCACTACGTTCATCAGTGATTGCTGGGGAACGTACCGGGATCTCGACGCGGAAGGTTACACCCACCGCATCGTTAACCACACCATTGGCTTCGTTGACGAGCGTAGATGCACCCACACAAACACTATAGAGAGCACGTGGCGTCATGTAAAGGATTTTCTTAGCCCTTACAACAGGAAAGGGGTCTACATGTATCACCTAGTTCATTACTTCTTCGCGGTGAGGTGCAGGACAGAGAAAGTGGACCATTTCACATAGTTCCTTCACCTCGTCGGAGCAAATGTCGAACCCCTTCGGAATCGTATTTCGTCTGCCACCCGCCTTCACTGAGTCTCCAACCACAGGTAAACGTGCATGCGCGCTGCAACAAATCTGTGTCGTGTTTTGGGAGACTGGCGTACTATACAGGAACGACCGCAGCGCCACACTCGGCAGACTGCGACATCGTTGCACTCCTTTTCCAGGTAGTGACTCCATAGCTGATCCATGCCATTGACCAACTACTTGGGCTCAGAATACAGACCTGTACATACTACTGTGGTCCATGTTACTAATCGACTGCGGCGGGGCTAATCGACGGGTCGACTCGATATATGTACAAGACGATCATATGATCATATCTGAAGGGCTAGGGAGAGTGCTGGAGGAAAGTGTATGCAATTAGTACCAGAATGTTGAAAATAATAGTGTATTTAGCGGCTGTAATTTTAACAGGTGAGCCACTGCTGTCGCCAGTTTTTTCTACATCATCTAAAAGCTTGTTCCCCTTAATAGAGCGTAGAAATTTGGTATCTTGATGGAATTTATTCCAGTCATTTATGAAGTTTCAACAGTAAAATCCAAGGGACTGGAATTTAAAGAATCGCATGCCCGTAATTATTAAACATAAGCATTAGACTTAACGCTTTGCTTTTCGGTGGATAGTTGACCGAAAGCTTTTAACTGCCGGTTGTCCACGGTCTTCCCAGCTGAATGGTTAGCATCAGTAACCAATTCAAGTAGGGCATATACGTTTGTTTCTTTTTTTATTATACTTTATATCTGGAAAAAGTAAAATCACGCAGAAATAATATCCTCTATTCAAGATTCAGATCGTCTAGAATGTGACCCTGTGTTGCTGGAAATCCAATCCCCTGATACAGGCTTACATCCCAACAGACTTGAGTTATCAACAGTACCAGTAACCAAAACTCAAATACTGCATGTAATATTACCGTTAGATCTATGTTATGTTAAAATTTTGACATTAAGCTTTGGTACTCTCGCCTAAGAAAGGTTTATAAAGCAAGAGTTATTTATCGTCATGGCAAGGTTTTTTCCATTCTTTCAGCTAGTGAATGAGAGGTTTCTCTGATCTCCTGAATGCAAGGCCATTATCTCTGTTAATGTTATCAGCCTCAGTGACATGTATGATGATCTGGTTCATATATTGGAGTTTTGGTGGAGATGGCACTCACAGTGCCAGGTTTTACAATATTTGTTAAATACATTTGTAGTCAGTAAATGGTATCTCAGTGGTTGCATTCATGATTGTCTCAAACGCAGAAATTTTTAACCGTTGGCTCTGAATGATGCATATGCTCCATCGCATGGGGTGAGGATTTCCCTACTGTGTAGCATTGGCATTAGCCAATTTTGGCCATTCTTATACAGCCCTTTTGGGGATTCTTGCTGCTGACTAACTTCTGTAATTATGGTTCTGTGCAAAAAATTAAATCTTGTTATCTAAATGCCAGAGTTCTGCAGATTGCACCTGGAATTTAATTCCAGCTCCAAAGGGTTAATACCCCATACTTTCTTTTGTATCTGTCAACAGTTAAGATATGCAGTCTTGCATTTGTGTGGATTTGACCCTCTGTGCTGGTCTGGGTGAATGGGTTAATACCCCCCACTTACTTTTGTGTCTATCCACAGTAAAGACAGGTAAAGGTCATGCATTGATATGGGTTTGACACATTGTGCTGCTCCAGGTGGATGAGTTAATACCAGGACACTTTCCTTTGTATCCATTCATAGTTATGACAGATGCAATTCTGCACTTATATATTCATGTAAATGCAAGACACATTTTGCCACTGTGGATGGAGAATGGTAGAGTGCACCATACCCAGTGGACCATGCAACATGGCTCCTGTTGAGCCAGTACTCACAATCAAATTTTGCCCAATTTGGTGCCAACAACAAGAGGCTTTCTTCTCTCCATGGGGGGATAAAGTCTTCCCTTCCTCTTGTATAGGTGTAAATGTACTTCTTGTTCCAAAATCTGAGAAAGACTCTTCATTCATAAATATTTACAAACCCTTTGGCCTAAGGATAGGTGCTAATGTAAGATCATAGAGCACATAGCAGATCTCAAGCTTATTGGGACCCTTGAGGATAACAGCTTTCTATCTGATGGCATGTTTGTTGAAATATTCATGTTCAAAGTGTGCCGTCATAATGCTGCACTACCTGTCTATCTTTCTTGACTCAAAAACTATCTTGTAACATTCCATTGTTGGCCTTGACTGCTTGACCCTTTAAGATGGAACCAATGTGTTGTACTGAAATGCCAGTTACCAACTAAAAACATGTGCCAAGTAACATCAAAAGTAGCAAAGGCCTCAAATACACTGCAACAAAAGCTTGAAATATCTCATAATAGTATGTTTTGCTGCTGAAAGTAGTTACCTCTCTGCCACTGGAAGTCTCTTCAGCTTCCTGAAGGCTGCCATTAATCCATTTATTGACAGCTCCCACACGGCCATAGTAACACTTTTACAGGTATAGAGGTCATGGGTAACACAGCACTGTTTATTCTCCTATACCATTAATCTTTGTTTTAAGTAACTTTGAAATACACACAAACAGTTTCTAAACACACTAGCAACACCTGCAAGAAGAACATTAATATAGTTATATGTCTTTTGGAACAGTTAACTAACTAAATAACTGCATGGGGGACCGCAGTAGCACAGTGGTTAAGGTGCTGCGCTACAAATTGGAAGGTCGCTGGTTCGATTCCAGATGGTATAATTGGAATTTTTCATTGACGTAATCCTTCCGATCACACTATGGCCCTGGGGTCGACTCAGCCTCCAACAGAAATGAGAACCAGGAATATTTCCTGGGGGTAAAAATGGCCGGTGTGTAAGGCTGACAACCTTATCACCATTCTGGGCCATTGTCACATAGTCTGGGAACCTTAACTTCCTGAAACCCTCTGGACACCTCAGGCCTGTAATGGGACTGATTTACCTTTTTACATAACTGCATGGAACAGTCATTCTTGAGGAGCTAATATGTGTAGTCCGTTGCTAGTCTAGAAATGCCAACATTTTGTGAAAACCGGTGGTTCATTATCATGTTCACAAGAAACCCCCCCCTCTTGTCCTTGCCCTGAGCCACATTAATCCAGTTCATACTGACCCATCACATTTCTTTAGGATACAATTCAGTATTATCCTCCAAGGAGCCTCTTTCCTTCATATTTCTCCACAAAAGTCCTGCATCCATTTCTCTTTTCCCTCATTCAGGCCACATGCCCAGCCAACCTGGTGCTTCTTTTACCACCCAAGTAATGTTCAGTAAGAAGTACAAATCATGAAGCTTCTAATTATGCAGTTTTCTCCCATCTTTTATTACTTCCTCCCTCTTAGGCTGAAATGTCTTCCTCAACAGTCTGTTCTCAAACACCACCCTCAGCTTTGTTCTTCTGTTCATGTGACAGACCAAGATTCACACCTGTATAAAACAGCAGGCAACAATTATAGGTCTGTATATTTTAATCATTTTGGTTTTGGATAGCAAATTGGAAAGCAGAACTTTCTGTACTGAATCACAGCAGGAATTTCTAGAATTTAATCTGCCTTTGCTCATCCAGTTTTGTCATGCAGCATTGGTTTGTAGTTGGTTACCAACTAACAACCAATGCTGTGTAACATCCCAGAAGAGTGAAGGCCTCAACTGCACCATGGCAGAAGCCTAAATCTTGCAGGTCAGCATGTGCATGGTTTTTTTTTTAATAGCCTGTGAACCTTCATTTTCATGTTACAGCATATGGAGCTGGTGAACTTGTTGTCTTGCACTCACCAGGCTCAATAAAGTTCAGTGGATGGGAACAAATAGATGAGAGTATGGTGAAGGAGATATTTGCAGTGTGCATGGGATTCACAGTCACAAAGGTACAGTATTCTGTCAGTGCATGCCAGGTTGCCTTATATGAACTGACAAGAGAGTGAAGAAAGGTACATAGTAAGAACGGTGATGGGCTGTATTCATTGCTGGGTGATTATGTGTTGACAAAGTTAACAAGATTGTGATGGGTATGATACATAGAATGCACATGGAATGAAAGTGACAAAATTCTTATTGAACAGAAATGTTTTGGGGTTGGAGGCAAGTATAAGAAGTTATATTAAAAGATGTTAGGAAAGTTTGTCATGAGAATGTGAACTAATTGGATTTGAACCTGCTCAAGACTGTGTCTGGTAGTGACTTTTGTTGACAGTATTGATGCTTCAGGTTCCATACCATATAGTCCACCCATATTGTAATATGTATGATGTGGAATGGTATTCTTTTGTGACCAGCATTTGGTATCAGTCAGGTGCAGGTATATTTATGCATTTATTTGTGGTTTAAAATGTCTGTTATTGTGTCAGGGTATATATTGTTTAATAACAGACTGAATGATTGGAAACAATTCGGAGGGAAGAGATTATGAGGGTGTCATTCTTCTGGGATGTAAGGCAGTGTTGAGTGGTACTTACCAATATTTTGGGACAGCCTGCTGGTAACTAACCACCAATCAACACTGCATAACATCCCAGAAGAGCAAAGACATCATATACACCACATCGGAGGCCAAAAATCATGTGAAGAAATTATGGATTAATCTGAGATACCATCTCAACTTGCCTGGATTGACCAAGCAAAAATTCAGAAAATCTCTGGATAGCCAGTGTCCACCCTGGTGTTTAAAAAATCGCATCCTTTATACAAGCCAGAAGTTCACTGGTTGAATCACCTGACTTGACCAGTGGATAGGATATGTAAAACTGAACATCATGGGACACAGTTAAAGATTTATATTTAAGGTGGGTGCTGTAGCATTAACTCTCACTGGTATTTGTAACTATTTGCTAACATACATAAAGACTGGGTATCATTTGTGTGTGTGTGTGTGCATAACAGCCGTATTTTATTGAGGTGTTATAATAGCAGCTATGAGTGTAACAAGACATCTTACTTAACCTTTTAATCCTGGCCTTAGTGCAGCAGAATACAAGAGTCATGTAAGTGTAAAACCATTCTGTTCCAGGCAATAGCTGAAAATTAAGCTGCTCTGTCATTGAATGGTTAAGAAGATGCAGGAGCAAGGGATGTATTTGACTGAAAATTTTTTAAATCCTTTGATTTTTCTGTCATATGTTAGTATACACAGTAGCAAGTATGGCCTTAATATAAAGGGTTAATATTTATAATATATGTGAAATTTGTCATGAGGAGGGTTGTAGTGGGTAGTTTTCTTTAGGAGCTTTGTGATAGGCCATATAACCTAATATTGCCCTCTGCCCACTTTGTTGCAGTAATTTTTTCCATTAATATTCTAAAGGCTGTGTATTTTCCTTCCAGGGTAGTGACTGGCCAGGATTGTCAGTGTCACATCCATTCTCCTTTGCTGAAGCAATAGTTGGGGTGGTAGTGGATGGGGTTTCCAGCCTGGGATTAAAGGAAGGTCACCACTATCCACTCGTCACAGATGAGGATGAGTCTGTGATCTGGCAGGCTCTGCATGATCGTATCTTGAGCCGTTACCCAGGCCAGAATGCCACATTGCTGAGGATGGATCTTGCAGAAGAGGTAAAGTGTGTACATGATTCTTTTCTGCTTATTCACAAGTTGAAGCTCAGAACAATGTTACTAGGTGGTTATTCAAGTCGTACTGTAATAGTTTACACAAGTATGCATGAATTTCTGGCTTCCTGTACCGAATGTGTCACATGTCTCTCATTCCATTGTGTTGTATGTTGTATTGGAAAGTGGTATCATTAGACAAGAATGATAGATGCTCAGTGTTTCATTGCTAGGTGTTTTACTGTGAAATCTTATGAGCGAGAACACCATCAGAGCAGTGATTCTCATACTTTAATATGGTTTCATCCCATCTCCTAGTAGTCTGATTTGGTCTAGAAAAATTAACTTTGTGTGTGTGTGTATATGTGTGTGTGAGTTTGTGGTTTGCAGCATCTGATGCTGGTATTTTCAGAAGTTCTTGATTTCAAAGCAAAAATTGTAACATGGAAGTATATTTGTAATTGTACAAATTGCAGGTCATGGTATATTACCGCAAAAATTTTGAATTGCAGAACATGATCACTGAAAACAAGTTTGAACCAGCCAGATTCTTCATGAAACTTTATCATAGCCATATTATGAATATATAAAATCAGACCTTGGGCTGTGCTTCACTATTTTACACAAAAACATATGCTGGCATAAGTGATAGTGGCCACCTAAATATCCACATAATAGAACAGCAACGTCAAGATGAGGGATATCCAGGCTGTTTCTGGGTTACATAATATGTGACTTACAGAAACTTGAACTCACATTAATAATTCTTATTAACTATTAATATTATTAATTAATATTGTGTATTTGAGGGGGTGCTGATAAGTCCTTAGCCCGACCAGGAAGGAAACAAGCTACAGCGACCAAACTTAGGATTTCTTCAACATACTCCCCACGAAGCTCAATACACTTCTTAGCCCGTTGCTCTAACTTCTGCAAGCCACTCAAAAAAAATTCAAAAGGTTGTCCATCCAACCAGGTCTCCACAGCAGCAGTGACCTCCATGTCGGACGAAAA
>Ga0123354_10009341_pt1 | contig 15004 bp, 7 predicted proteins | sample TergutLab28metaG_2_FD_97872 | JGI IMG/M metagenome (GOLD analysis project Ga0123354, IMG submission 97872) | Labiotermes labralis P4 segment gut microbial communities from Petit-Saut dam, French Guiana - Lab288 P4 | ecosystem: Host-associated > Arthropoda: Insects > Digestive system > Gut ...
ATGTATATAGCTACCCCTTAAGTTCCCTAGACAACCTGATGATGGCCAATACAGGCCGAAACATGTAGTTGTTTCCATCACAGTCATTAAATACACCTCAGTGATTAAGTTGTGTTTGACTACACACCTTTTCCTATTTTCACACACACAACGGGGATGACACACTTCCTAGAGAGCGTTGAATGTTAAGACGTTACGTGAATTTTGAATTGAAAAGGGCGTGAGAAGGGGGACTCGCAGTGTCAGGTGCAGTTCTACGACTCGTGACACCGGTGTGGAGGTAATGAGAACAAACGCCATTCATCCCAGTGTCAATAGTTTGAAATCGCAACTTGATAAAGACACATTAGCTTAAAGATGCTGATGCCCATAACACTTGGCAATATTAATATTTCTGCAGCTTGCAATAACCAATGCACTCCGCACACCAAGCTGATCGTATCCAATTTATTATACGGTTCTTCCTTAACTTCATTCAAACGTATACAAGAGTACTTATTTTTGGGCCTACCTGTACTGCCGAAGGAGAGAGGAGACAAAGGTCACAATGAAGACCCAGAAGAGGGCCTCGGGAAGATCCGATACAGAACACCGTCCATTGAATCCTGCGGCATCTGGTTGACCCTGACAGATCTCTACACCCACCACAATAATTCGCCGATGATCTTGTGCGAGATGGCAGCAGCCCCATCAGGCTCTGAGTGGCCTTCAGCTCCAAGACAGTAAATGTTGTTGGTTTGAATCACGCGGAATCTCCGTGAGTTCCTTGCAAAGTAACAAAAGGCACAGTGTCAGTTGTGCAATGAAAAGGGTACAGACATATTCGCAAACATGTTCATCAATATAGCAACACCTACATTCCTATAAACGACCGAAAATCTAATATCTTATCTGCACTACAATTACACTGACACGCACTGTACCAGGTTCTTTTGGTATCTGGCAGATATATAGTAGCTACACGTTTCGGCTAGTAAACATCCATTTCCAAAGCAACTCCAGACCCTTTGTACCTTGAATTAATCAAAGGTGAAATGGATTTCAAAACTGTAAATATTTGTATCTGTAATAACAGAACGAATACATCACGACAAGATAAAGCCGGCATTCTTATCACTTATTTATTTTATGTATATATATATACACATACATATTTCCTTCGTTATGTTCTACTTCACACAGACCAACAACATATAACGGTGTACGATCCTCAAATGTTACAAAAATTCGATCAAGATGGAGTTACTATTCCAGGATTTACGCGGAGAGCATGAGGAGAACGGAGTTAAACCTCAGTAAAGAACCGGACCGAGATTAATACACGGGACCCACATAAAGTGCAAACTAGATCACAGTATTCTGAGATATGACGCCGTACTCTTTGGCAAATTGTTACGATATTTCGGAGACGCCTGCTGCCGCAGGATAGGCTCCGACTACAGTGAACACTGTACACTTCATACACAGAACTATGAAGAAGTCAAATGACACAGATTCCCAGCTACTGAACTGGGATATGCAGAATTGCCAAATATCTGCTACTGCAGTCTTCGTGTCAGTAAATACAGAAATAATGAATATTTACTTATAGGATACTAAGAGATGGCCTTACAGTCCTTCAGCCTTACAAATTCCCTTTGATTCACATGCAATGCAAGCACCTTCAGAACATTGCGTGACGGAATTCGACGCTTAACCGTGAAACCAATATAAAATTAACACTTGATGGGTCTCCACCTCAGAAATATGCAGATAATTCCAAGAAGCAGAACCGGACGTGTAATACGTAATTTCTATTTTATGTATTCCTTCATTCAATGACATTTAATTCTTTGCCCTCTGCACACCTGAAGGTCATTTACGGATAAACCACGTTCTGCCTGCAGCCAGCACATTCAATGTTATAGAGACCGGAGTGTCTTAGTTCATTCCCTGTCAGGAACAAAAATTTTCGCTTCCCCACTGTATCCAGACAGATTCCATGGAATAAACTCCGTCTTCAAAAAGTAAGAATCACTCGGCTTTTCAAGAAATTCCCCACCTAGCAACAAGGACTAACATCTGTCCCCATCCTAGGCCACTCCGATGCACTATTTCTGTACGATATATCTGAAAGTTATACTACACCTATGAGTACCAATCACGTAGTGGTGCAGTTGGTTAAGGTACCGCGATACAAGTCTGAAGGTCGCGGGTTCGATTCCCGATGGGGTCATGGGGATTTTTCATTGAAATAATCCATTCCCCCCCACTAAGGGCCCGGAGTCGACTGAGCCTCTAACAGAAATGAGAATCGTGGAAGTCTCAGGGGAATAAAGGCGGCCAGTGCTTGAGGCTGACAACTTTACCACCTTCACCTGGGAGCCTCAACCTCCTGAAGCCCCTGAGTCTGTCCAGGACTGTATAGAGATAGTTTTAACTTAACATTTTAATGAGGACCGAGCTGGTAGAACTTCAACGACCCCGGAACACGCATTCTTTTGCAAATTTTTCAATACTTCAAAAAAGTTACAGTACAAAACAAGAATCCAAAAATGTTACATAAAACCCTTAGCCACCTTCAAATTCTAGGCACCAGAAGGGTGACTTGAAGCAAGCTTCGTACCAAGAAATCACAGACATTACGCGCCACGCTGCGACCTGACATCAGGGATTCGTGCACCCTTCATGCAGAACAGTTTTAAAATTGTTTATTTGAAAGGATTCAAAATACCGGTTAAAAATATATCTATTTCTCTTCTCCAAAACATCCAGACTGACTGTTGGACCCACCTATCCTCCTCATCAATAGGGGGAGGGGGGACAAAAGAGCCAGGGCCTGAAGCTGACCATTCGCCTCCATCAAGTGCCGAATTTAATACAACGTGCAGTTGCACATCCTCTCCCCTGTATCTTGTTGGCGTGTGGACCTCCAGTTGATTGATTGATTGATTTACGATTGGCTTCGAGACCTTACGGTCCCGATGCACCCAGGCCTTAATTGCTGGGCCCTTTGTGCTGCACATCAATTCATGGGAGCCCTGTTACTAGGCTAAAGTTCCAGATGGCCTTCAGTTTTACACTCTTGATGTCCTCTGACTCCAAGAAGAAGGAGCCCTGGACCTCCAGTACTGTACAGTACCAACTTTGCCTCTACTTTATTCGTTGTGATGCAGCAGTACTAAATACTCTTTGTTGACGGAAAGGATTGAAGTCTTAAAAGAAGAATAAGGAGTTGATACAAATTCGACGCGACGGATCGCCCGAAATAATTTTTGTGGAGCTATAAAAGCAGTCTTCATAACTCCTTGATGGTTTCCTGGTTTAATGCAGCTGTACATTCAACAAACTCGCCTACTCCATCGAAGAAGTAACAAGAAAAACGCGAATCCTTCTTAGTAGTTACTGGTCCGTGCTACAAGTCCTCAGCAATAAGAGCAACGCAAAATATGGAAACGCTGTAAATGGTTCGAGTACCGTATCTACAAGAAATGCCAATATACGGTAATTTAGCACAAAAAAAGAGCAACGTTGCTGAAAAACCCCGAGAAGTTCAGCAGAGCGACATAGAGAGTGACTTGCATTGTGCTGGATTTTGTTCGGAATATCGGAGTGGGAAATGGTTGAAGGAACTGGCTTGCCAGAAGATGAAATTCAGCAACCAGATCTGAGGTTTCCACAGCTTCGACTATGATGATTCAGGTGTTCTGGTTTGTTACGTTAAGAAGCAGATTATTGATTTCCGACGTTTCGAAGAAACCTACCTCCAGGTTCAAGGATCATGGAATCCCTGTTGCAGCATTCCATGACCTTTGAAAAGTATCCTTCCAAGTAATCTTCATCAGCTCGGGCTGGTAGTCCCCGACCTCTCACCAAGGCCCGGGGTCGATCTCCAGTCAGTTCACATTAGATTTGCACAATGAACTAAAATTTTCTCTGAGTACTACCGTTTTTCCTTGTGAGTATCATTCCACAATTGTCAATTCCATTCATTCACCAATTCATTCACCAATCACCAATCTGAGGAACTCAGAGAGTCCTTAAATGACACTTAAAATGCAACATCCCGTATAATTATGCAGTTCCCTAAAGCCCGTTCATGTTTTAGTATGCCAACAGGTACACAGTCGTCAGACTGGCCTATGTTTCGGACTGCACTACGGTATATGAAGCCATGTTACCAAATTACTGTATGTGAAGGCTCTGCAACAGTTAGCAAACTTTACACGTAGCACGTGTATTTTGTCGGATCCAACAGGTAAAGGCAATGCGTAACGCCAAGATCTGAAATCCAGCTACGATAAAAGGTAGACATAGACACTTTCCACTGATGTCTGAAGTTCTAACATGAATTCTCATGTATATAGCATTTTTCTGACGTCTGACAATAGCGGTCTGGTTTCGGAGGAACGTGCAGCATCCATAATCAGGGTGAATGAATAAAACGCGATAATAGAGGCAGTGGATTTCTCTGAAATGTAGGTAGCTATATATCTACCAAGTTACACGGCGTCACATCTTACAAGGTTATCTTCAAATTATTTCACGTTTTCGTTATTAAAACACTAACTACTGTTATGGTACAGGTAGAGATACGACTGGATTTGATGAAGCGCCACGTTATGAAGGAATAACGTACAGTGGAAGTGGAACTCCACTCATTCTCGTCCTCGCACTACACGCATGTGAGTTATGAGCTTCAGCCAATGACCCCCTTAGCCACGGTAGCCACTGATTCGGAGGCTGGATGATACCCTTACTGGGCCCAACCGCTTTAAAGATATTGCCCTGCCCATAATCACAAATTCTGACATCCAGCCCCTAGCCTAATCATTATACTGACTGAACTACCATAGTAAACGTAAGAATTTGAAGCCAGCAGATAAACAAAGGCAAACAAACGTTCGTGGTTAAGATAAAAGAAAGTACAGTGTGGCGGTCAACTTTCCTTTGTGTGTTACGTCTAATCAGGTCGAACCGTGGGCTGCAGCGGTGCTACTGCAGATCGCAGCTACGTCAAGGCCACATCAAGTGATGGGTCACTTTCCCCATCGTCGGTCATGATGATACAGTTACACTTGTTACATCACAGTTGCGTGTGAAGAGAGGGAACTGAAATCTTTATTACGGAGACTGTTGTTTTATCAATGGCAAGTCCCAACACAGTTACTGCACGTCACACTGCCCACGTCTCTTCAAGGGTGTGTCTAGGGACGGTTTACTTTTATCATAAATCATTAGGGCGATCAGACCAACGACGATGAGATGGGCGAAGCAAGGGGTTCACAAATGCACCCAAAATTTTTGTCAGAAAATCTTAGATGTCCTCGAGCTGGAAAAATGCAACAACCAGGAAGTTGTTACATGGATTCAGATGACCCAGGATGCAATTCAGTTGAAGGCTGTTGTGGACACGGTCACGAAAACTTAAGTTAAACAAAAATGTCTTGAGTAGCCGAGCGCTAGATGACTGTGACAAAATGGAGATCTCAGTTTCAATAATATTACATAGTAAAAGTTAAATCTCCAGTAACGATTCATGAAGACTAAAGGGGGAGGGGAAAATATTGGGCTTCCGTCTTTACTTTGACATTGGGCACAACTTGGAAGGCACAGTTGTCAGCTTGATGCTCCAGCCGCACTTTACCCCCAAGAAAATTTCTTGGTACTCACTTCGGTGGAGTGGTTTCCAGTGCAAACGAATGTGGCCAGCAGGAATAGGTCACTTGAAAATTTCCAAGTACCCTACCGGGAATCACACCCGAAACCTCCCGTCTTGTGGCGCTGTGCCTCAAGCATCTGCGCCACTGACCGTATTACCACATAGCAAAGGTAAAGCAATCCCATTACAGGCCTGGAAAGGACCTGAGGGTTTCATGAGGCTGAGGCTCCCAGATTTCAAGACAATCGACACACGAAGGTGGTAAGGTAGTCATCCCTACGCACCGACCACACTTACCTCCAGGAAATATTCCTGATACTCATTTCTGTTAGAGGCTGTGATTATGTCAATAAAAAATTCCAATGGCAACATCGGGAATCGAACGCGCGAACTTACGGTTTGCAGCGCAGTGCCTAAACTAACTGCGCCGCTCGCCCTGTTATTACACAGCAGTTGTACATGTTTCTTCATAAGATCTTGCACAGCCTGAGGATGCCTTAATAAGTGTCGAAACATTAGTTGAAAATTAGATTTTTAATAATAAACAAGTGTTGTGTTGTGTCTTCAAGCTTCTCACGAATCACTGTGTTAGATAACACAGAACCTGTTTCTTATTCATATTCCTATGATGTTATAGAATCAATTTCCCAGGCATGTGGAATACCGTGCATGATTTTCTTTATGAAGTATAATTACCGTATTCACCTGAGGAGACGGGTAAATCACGCAGACCGATAGGAGATTCGCGTTGGCCTTGAGAATAAGCCTGGAAACTCCTAAAGCAAACTGCCGAACATTCGCGGGTTCGCGGCCCACCCAGCATCGACCCACGCATATGCAAGACCAAAGGCAAGGTTAAGATGGCTAACAGACACTAACCTGCGGCGTACATACACCTTATCTTAAACCGAGGATTTGCAGTCTCAGGATAATGTGTTTACTGCTAACACACAGCAGATGCAGGTCAGGTGAGTCGCAGCAGCAGCAGCAGCGGTGATGGATCGCGTGTCCGCGACACTTCGAACGTTTAGCCTTTTAAAAGGTTAAAGTCATCTAATTTACTTTTAAAAACTTTGCTTCTTCTTCACAGAAAATACACTGTAGGCCTGTTTCCATTACAGACACTTCACGCGGAAACAATCTTTCTTTATTGTAAGAACCACAAGGAACGCATAAGTGCACTGTGTAGGTAAAACGCAGAATATTTAAAGTTAAACTTGGTGGTACATACAGTTACCACTGGGCTTCATGGGGTTGAAGAAGTATCACTAACACATGAGGCTTAGTTATGCACGTGGACGGAAGGTGTAACACGTCAGAAAGATACTGGCAGTGCACAAAACTTCAGAAGAAAAAACCTGAAATGAAGCCATGTTGACATCAGGATAATATTAAAACGCAACAAAAAAATAAAATACTGTATCATGAATTGCATTTCTGTCACTCAAGGTACGAAGTAGTGACAGGTTCTTGTAAAAGCGATAATAATTTTTTGTTGTTTTAATCGATTAATAACACAAGTAAGCGAGTCCGGTAACTCAGGCGGTATAGTGGTATAGGATACGGGTTGGATGACGGAGGAATTGTGATTCGATTCGAAGCAGGGACAAGAAGATTTTCTCTTCTCCAAAGTATCCAGCCCAGCCAGCATCGCAGTCAGTGGCTAAACGTGAATTCCTTTTCATGCCTACAGCTGTCGTGCCACGAAGCTGATCACTTACCTCCACCTAATGTCCAGATTAAGAATATGTGGAGCTCCACCTCCACTTCCCCGTGTCTTTATGGCGTGAATAGAAACGGGGATCGAATCCCAGTGGGGATGAAATCTTCCGTAAGCGTCCAGACCGGCCCTGGAGCCCATCCAGCCTCCTCCCTAGAGTGTAGCGAGTCTGTTTTCCTGGAGAAAAGCGATCGGGGAGTAACATTGACTACCCACCGAAATCTAGCGCCGAGGTTAAAGAAAGAGTAGAGCTATACCTCTAATCCCCCTTCCGGCCTTCATTGCCTTTATTGGATGAACTTCACAACAATTAACTTCTTCATGCAGCAAACGTACATTATTATTAAAACTGCTTTTTGTTATACACACGTGAGAAAGGCCAACAAGTTCCACAATTTACATAATAATTTATTTCACCTAATTTATCCTCGACCTGTTTCGAACAAGTAACTGTTCATGATCAGGAGGAGTTCTGTACAAACAGCTTACAGTATTTCATCATGCGTCTTAAGAGGAGGAGGAGTCTAGTCGCTGACACGATACGAATGATACTGCTTCATATCATTCGTATCATGTCAGCGACTAGACTCCTCTTAAGATGCATGATGAAATACTGTAAGCTGTTTGTACAGGACTCCTGATCATGAAAAATTACTTGCTCGAAACAAGTCGAGGATTAATTAAGTGAAATAAATTATTAAGAAAAGTGTGCATCTTGTTGGTCTTGCTCACATACATTACTTGTAACACGATGCAAGGTTCAGAGAATGTAAAGTTTGTTTTTTTGTTTTCTGCAGAAGTTGGTCAGTTCTTCTATTTTTATCTCTATGAATTTCCATCCTTTCTTCTTCATGACTGTCACCAGATATTATAACAAAAGTACATACATAGAAAACTATGCCGTGTCTCAGGAAGTTAGTAGCCGGCCTCACACCGCGGAGACCTAGGTTCGATACCAGGTGAATCCACGTAGTATCTGTGCCGGGACAAGTGATGGACAGGTGTCAGCGTCATTCCACCATTGCTCCATATTCACTCACTCATCTGTCACAGACGCTGCATATTCTTAAAAGTGACAGTATCATTATACATTAGACTTAAAGAAAGAGAGACACGAAACACAGTAGACACAGCAGGCCCGTTTCTCTTCTCGAAATTACGCCGATAAGGAACTTGCCTAAGACAAAGGAACATGCCAATCGGTAGCCGAACCTCTGCTTGCTCTTCAGGGAGTTAAGGTTTGTCACAGCAGTGCAGATAGGCACAGACAGTTCTTACGTAAGACGGGCCATGAATCTGACCTTCAGTATTGCGTCGTAGCGTCACGGAGAGGGCGGTTACAATTGGTGGTTGTTACACTTGCAGAGGGCAAACAGGAGTTCAATGTCAGCACATGCGATCGATGAAGTTCTACCCTTTTTGGGAAGCCCCAACGGCTGGAAGTTGAGACGCACATTTCGTCTGAATCATAAGTCGGATGAAGGGCGAACACACTTGGCCAGAATGTCTGTCATGTTGAGTAGTGACTAACGATGTAAAGCCGAAAACTAAGAAGAAATGAGAGAAGGAGGTAGAGGAGAATCAGGGGGTGTAGTGACAGGCAGTGCATTTATTAAAAGAAACAGAAAATGTACTGCGCTGAAGGTTCCCATGCTATGTCCGCTCGTCTTTCTGTTTAAGATAGTCTGGAGGCAAGGTAGATTATTGTAATGTGACGGGAATTGGAATATCGTAGTACGGAGCAGCGAAGTAACCCGCATGTGGGATGAGTTTTGTTTGAAGGGTGGCCTAACGAAGAACTCTGGAACGGTTAGGGAGTCAAAACTGGTATCACTCTAATTTTACATGACACTTCAGTTCCTACTTCACAGAAAACACAGTCTATAGCAACCACTCTCACCACGAAGATTCATATTGTCGTTTCCAATGTTACGATACTCGGCACTTGGTTGGTTGGGGGGGGGGGTTAAGATCTTTTCGAAGAAACACACTTGACACCATAATATATAGAGAGGTATAACACAGTCTAACACAAATTTATTATATGAGCATTTCACAGAACATAGCTACATGTTTCGGCTTCTAGAAGCCATCTTCAGGCTTTGACTTAAAAGATTGAATGTATAATTTACAACGCCTTAAAATGACGGGATCTCTTTTACAGTAAATGTTAATATTTTATTGTATTTTATTAACTTTTTTAACACTCGTAGGGCAGTGTAATAATTGTCAATTAATTGTGCATTTGTTGTTTCATTGTACAAAATTTAAGAAAAAAGCATTTTATTAACGTTTAATGTCAACGAGATCCCGTCATTTTAAGGCGTTGTAAATTACATATTCAATTTTTTAAGTCAAAGCCTGAAGATAGCTTCTAGAAGCCAAAACATGTAGCTATGTTATCGTAAATGTTCATGTAATAAAGTTCTGTAAGACTATATTATACTACTCTATTAATTATCAGATCAATACACAATTAGGACGTCTTGCATAGAACACTGACACCATCTTCACTTCTACTACAGCTAGTGACGTAGCCATGTTTTTTGGCACCCAGGGCGAGTAATCCAAACGGCCGCCTTTAACCACCATCTTTTATTAAATTTCATTATTTGCCTCAGTAATTTAATATTTGGTAAGCGCATAAAATCATCCCCCCCCCCATTCAAAATATCGATTCTGCCGTCCCTTGGACTCTGCCGCCCGGAGTGGCCGCACGACTCTCCCTCCCCTAGCTACGCCACTGACTACAAGCCGATATTAAGCCACAGCAAGTACATCTGCTCTATAGTGAACAAGCTGAAGGACGGTGCGCCTTCGTAATGTCCAGATAAAATCCAACGTCCAACAAAGTGTGAGGCAGCACATACAGTTCACTAGCTGATGTAACCGTTCCACGATATTTCACTACTTCACTAACATCCTGAGCTATATCCACTGATTTATGAACTTTAACATTTATTGGCAGTGACTGCTGAATCTTAACACTGGGTGTAAGGAAGGCTCGCCCACAAAGCGAACTATGGTCCACGAAATGATGACGTTTGGTTTAAAGTTTACCTTATAACAGGCTACGGAGGCCCAAAGGGGGAGTAAATGTGAGCTTTACTCTTTCTTTAGCCTTGGCGATAGATGGGGAGGGTGGTCAACGCCACGCCACGGCTGCTTTACCCCCGGGAAAGAGACCCGGTACCCATTGTAGACGAGGCTGGGTGGGCCTCAGGGCCGGTCTGGACGGTTGCGGAAAATATATCCCCCACCGGGATTCGATCACCGGATCTTCAAGTGATTCGCTAACCGACTACGCTATCACGGCCCCTGACGTTTGATTAACTTTGTTACCTTTTTTATTTTCTCTAATTAAGTGTGTTTTGAACTTTATCGAGGGCGCAGTATGCGTTAACTAGCGATGTTCCTTACCAAAGGCTGGGAAATTTCTGTCAAAATTATCCACAAGTCGTATCACCTTCCAAGTACACCCACACGTGGTCTCCGAGTTTTATATTTGGTGCAGATTTCTTGCCACTGTATTGACGAAAGAGCCTTCGGTGCTGGCGAGTCAGTAACAAGCGCTCTGCCATCTGCCGCACTGTTGCGGGAAATACATGAAAAACCAAATAGCCAACCAAACAAGTGGGGAACGAACCATTAAACCAAAACCATTTTTATAGGTACACAAAAAGAGACTGGGGCGTCACCATTGCAAACAGTCACATGATGCATCCGAGCAAGATGATTGCGATTTATGTTGGGAAATTACAAGATTCACATCTCCAGGGAAACTTTATCATAAAGCCACTTTCTTATGATTTTAAACTTAGTATCTCCAGTAAAAACCCCCGATTAACTCCACAAATTACGCAATGCCCCTTTCCATATCCCGTACAAACCATTATTCGCCGGCATCGACTCATTCGACGCCTGTGTTATAGACAGCTTCGTTACATGAACAGGAAACATTACAACGTGTCACAACCCAGAAGTTCATAGACATAATGTTCATCACCACAGTCAGAATTTGAAAACTCAAATCCTATTCTATTTATTTAACCTGTCAGCCAATCAAAGCGGCCTGATATTGCCTGTTTTATAAATTAATTGCCTTACACTGAACGTGGTAGTTGACACACACTATTTCGTACGAGTATATATATATATATATATGTGTGTGTGTGTGTGTGTGAAACCTTAGCCTAGCTAAGCTCCTTTAATCTTGACAAGGAATTTACATTCTCTTCAGTCACACCGCCAACACAACGGACACCAAATATCAATGTCACTTCCTGACAATTTGCTTTGTGAGTGGCATATTCACAGCACCGCTCTGTCCTTCTCCTGCGCCATATCTTTTTTATTATTATTATTTTTATAAGGACAAGATCGGGAAAAAGTGTGAAGGTTTCGAGGTCGGTAACAACACTAGAGGCCGCTCTTATCATTCCATCTGCGACTAGTTCTCCGAAATGGTTTCCTTCCTACATACATAACACCAAACACTCTTCCACCTCCTGCTTCTTCTTCTTTTTCTTCTTCTTCTCCTCCTTCTCTTCCTCCTCCTCCTTCCTCTATTTCTTCTTATTCTTATTCTGTTTCTCCTTTTCAAGGATAAGAATAGTCTGTTCTGAATCTAACAGACAGTTCCTGAAACTTGTCTTTCCATCTTTTTACTGGTCTTCCTACTTCTTGTTCTCCCCACATACAATGTGACCTCAACAACCCTTGACCCATCCCAGCAATCGTGTCAGTTTTTTCGGTAATTTATAATTTTCCTTAAATTACATAAAAATGAAAGTTGGTCTTGTATTTAATCAAGTACCAGGCAGTGTAACAGGCAGTGAAGGCATATGGAGGAATGGAGACATAGATCCACACATTCTTGAACACAACACTATATATATATATATATGTGTGTGTGTGGCCAGCTTCACACTCAGGCCGTTTTAACTCCAACGCTGATTCATTCAGAGGCAACATGGAACTTGTTTCATGTTACCACTTAGGCGCCTTCATATTTCGAAAATTTTTCACCTCCGGCTTAGTCACTACGCTGACTGAGCTACTCCGGCTCCTGTTCAGTCACTGTAACTATATTCAATTGCCCTCGTGAACGTGAGTTCGGGCCGATATTCTGTATCCACTTACAGTTTTGCAGAATTCTTGTTTCTCTGCTGTATATTTGAGTGCAGCATTTCGACCCACACAGCAGCGCGACGGAAGTACAAATTTATAAATAATATTTATGAATATCGATATTGGAAGTCTGAGCACGGTAACGAAAAATGTTACAGAAAGTGACGCCGTGGAGTCTGTTATGATACAAGGACTGCTGCCATCACTCTTCTGAATCTGATGCCCGTCTTGACTACCATCTCCAAGCTAAATTTATTCATCTGTTAAATTATTTTGTTTCCAGTTTCAATCCGAATAAATGCTTCAAGAAACGGGGTTTTCTTTTCTGTGTTTATTTCATAATTAAAATTTTATAGTCATTTTCACATGACCGTTTAGCGTACAAGGTAGAATAAGAGATACACAATAAATCCAACAGGGATTGGAAAGAAGAGGGAGAAGTTACGTGCCTTGAATTTGTCCGGAGGGACTGACAAGAACCATGATAAACCACGTTGAGGTTAGGCATCTACTGAGGTGTGGAAAGGAAACTTCTCCCATAAGACTCAAGTGTTCTCAAACGTCAGGTCGTGACGACCGGTAAATAGCGGCAGAATTTCCGGAAGAATGTCCTACTCTCTACACGTCAAACATAATGAGGTGTCTTCGAAACGTCGAAAACTATTCACCACTCTATGCAGCGTCACACCCACGGAGACTTGAAACTTCAACAACACCGCTGCGATCAGACCCCCACACAAGCATAGTGTATTAACGCTGCATCAACTTGTTCGTTCCACCTGATCACTGAATCGCACTGGCCGATATTTACATAATATGAATGTTCAGTAAATAACCTTGACTTCCTCTGCTAAAGGCCGTAACGTACCAGGAAGGAGATCAAATAACTGCACCAGTCGGCAATGAGACGCCCTTCTCTTCCGGTCACCAAGAATGCTGACTCACGGCATGAGCAGCATGATATTCCTCATTTCACCCTCCCAAATATTCAAGTGACACAAACTAAACGTACACATTCATTTCCCACCTCACAGAGTCTCCTTTACAAAAATAAACTTTCGTTAAACCTCTAAAGCCCAGGTGGTTGCTTTATGAATTGACGTTCAAAATTCTACGTTTTGTACGGATCTTAGAACAAACAGCAATTATTTCCCCATACAGCATTAACTGACTGGTTTTTATAACCGAGACAGTGTGTGGTTGTTTAAAATACTTTAGATTATTCCTCAGCTACACCGCCCTTACCAGTAGGGCAAATGGGCGAAGTCTGAGAACCCCTATACAGCAAGGCTCTTTCAGAAATCGGGAAGCATTGGAAAGAAAAGTAGTCCCTTTGCCTTTAAGGTGTTACTAGTGTTTATTCTAATAATCATATTAGATTATCTCGTACAGTTTGTGGGAAAAAAAATGTAGGAAACCTGACCGTTATAAGCAGTGGTACTTGTAGTAACCATGGTGCCACGCACAGACAGAAAAATGGAAAAACACGACAGCAAAGCTGGCCTTCGAAATGCTTGGACTTCACCTTCAGAGTCGGCCATGTCAACCGATTCGTCACGCAATGCATTTCCTTCACAGAAAAATAGATTGATTATCCATAAAGACCATGCCTTGTCATATTTGTAATAGATTATACATTTTGGAGATTGGAAACCAGAGCGAATCGATTATTATTCAGTTATTTTATTATATAAAACCAATATTTTAATACCATATATAAAACGTTTCAAGTCTGAAGGATATGTCTCTGTATCAGAAAGATTTCTAAGAATCAAGAATGTCACGTTTTAACCTACCACTAAGTAAAACAATAGCATTTTCGTCCTTTATACACAAAAGAAGGATAACCCTACGTATGTGACAGTGGACTCGCTAATCTGACAGCGATTTAAAGGCACTAAAATTTCAATAGAGTTCAGATTACACGTGATTCTTTTTAAGTTTCTTGTTTTATTTCTTTCCATTCTCGTAACTAATTCAACGAAAAGTTTTCATTGTGTGTTTTACGGAAGTGGATTATCCATTACCACGCTCACACCAACCGGCCATTGGCAACTATCGCAAGACAGTCCATTTCATACTCCGCCCCCCCCCCCCACCATTCTATTTCTTTAAGACACATATTTATATTTCCTTACGTTCTGAGCCTAGGTTTTGGCAAGTGACACCTTTAGTTCGCGTTTCCCCACAAAAACCCTGCAGGTATTTCCCTGTTCCACCCATACATATCACATGCCTCATTCACCTCAGCCTGCTTGATCTAATCGTCTCAATAATTTTACATGAAAAGTATAAAATGTTAACGCTATAATTATGCAGGTTTCTCCAGTCACCTCTTACTCACTACCTCCTTCATCTAAATATCTACCTCAACAATGTTTTTTCTGAAACCCCGCAGTTTGTGGCGCCCCCCCCCCCCCCCCCCCCCCCCCCCCCCCCCCCCACACCCCACCCCCCCCCCCCTCCACAACCCCCCACCGCACCCCACAAAAACAACCACACCCCCACCGCCC
>Ga0123354_10009342_pt1 | contig 15003 bp, 9 predicted proteins | sample TergutLab28metaG_2_FD_97872 | JGI IMG/M metagenome (GOLD analysis project Ga0123354, IMG submission 97872) | Labiotermes labralis P4 segment gut microbial communities from Petit-Saut dam, French Guiana - Lab288 P4 | ecosystem: Host-associated > Arthropoda: Insects > Digestive system > Gut ...
CCACACAAAAAAACGAAGCCCGGGGCCCATGTAGGGAAAAAGGGGTTTTAAAATGCAAGTTCCAAAAAAAACCCCCCCCCCCCAAGATCACTAAATCTCAAACCCATAGATTTTTTTTCTCTGGTGGTTTGTTAAGAATACTGTGTATGTCCCCTCCATTCACAATAACACCACAAGAACTCAACATGGTGATTATTACAATGGCATGTTCAAAAAATTACCATCACATTCTTGGGAAAAGCTCAGCAGGTTTCACATCTTACTGACACTGTTCAAGCCATTTGTGGTGCTCAGTACCTTTATTACTTTTCAAAACACTTCAATTCACCTTTCAGACGATTTGTATTTCTTAAACTGTAACTCAGCATAATGCAAGCAGTACAATATTAAACTTGCGCACATCCTTTATGGACATCTGTGTTATGTGTTGACAGGTACTAACGTTAAATGATGTTGTGTGCCAAAAGAGCAAAAACTCAGAATCCTTCATTTTTATGACTATGTATGATGCTTTACGAACACATCACGAGAGGTTGGTAAGTTTTCCCCCTTACATTACTATGTTGTTTGCTTCTGTATCTTTTTGTTTTATTTCCCCTTAAGTCAATGGAGCATTTCACGTGCTATTTGCTTACAGCACCAGCATGGCATTTCATCATACTATTCCCTGTTCCCACACTGACTTTCTGACCCCAGGGTTGCGCTTTACTAGAGGGCACTATATGAAACCTGAGAAATATACGATATATCTGCAAATGGGTTTCAACTGGTGGCAGTGGTCAGTAAACTTGTACAAAAATAAGTAAAAGATGTCTATATACAAAAGGATATATAAAACAACAACAAAAAAAAAACAGAGAAAACAAACAAAACAAGAAAACACATATAAAAAGAAGAATATTAAAAAATATAAGTCGAGTACTACATAAATTATTCAGTTAACTGTAATCAGCCAAATGGGCAGAATGTTTCTCATAACATGTTATTTCCAACTACTAGAATGGAAATGCAATGTCCTGTTATGCCATCATGTTTGTAATACTTGTCACATCTACAAACAACAACACTCTTGTTAACCATGCTTGTACATGCTTTCAAACAATCTCAGAGATTTACCTGCTAACTGAACCACCAACTACTAAGAAATTCTGCTTAATGACACCACTGCAATGGCTGTAAGTCTCACAACATTTACAGTTCTCTTCAAGCAGCCATTATTACAAAACTCAAATGAGAAATAAATATCTGAATATACATCAAGAATGCCTCTACTTATCTTACCAACCCTTTCAAAAAAAACCCACATCCCACCAGTCTCATTACTTATTCAAGACACCGCTAATCCAAAAATATCAGTACAATGGCATATTACTTACATTTGTGTGCTCCACTTCTTTCATTGCACTGACAGTGTTCAGAAACGCAGTTTGGTATGGTACTGCCTGACCCAAAGACTCATAAAAACTCACACTCTCTCCTCTGTCCTCTTTCTTTCCTTTTCACAAAACATGTAACATCGAATATGTTTTCCTTCCAAGAGCCAACATTATTCTGTAGCATATCAAGCTGGGTTAGTCAGCTGGTGAAAGGGGTCTGGCTGTATCCATGGCACCTTTACCCACTCTTATACTAGATCGTTCACGAATATAATTCTGAAATATCAGTGTGAGAATCCTAAACAACACAAGGCAAAAGATACCGAGGAATGTCTGGAAGGTGGAATTGCTCTTCTGTCCATTCTCAGGCTTCTGCTAATGGAGTAAATTTTCTACCTATGATCAGATCTGTCCATACACCCCATGTGTGTTATGCCTGGTATCAGTCGTCCACATGCCCCATGTGTATTATGGGTTGTATCAGTTGTTCACAATATACTCAGGAAGAACCCACGGATGCCCTAATCAAGTAGGCACCAGGTGTTCTCCCATAGTCTTGCTGCCATGAAAAACACAGCCCTGTTGTTTGCCTATCCAAGCACTAGTCATGCCCAGTGTGGTTAACCACAGGCAGACACAGACCCATTCACCATCCACAGTATTTCCACATATCCCACTGGTGAAGTCCGGAAAAACCGCCGTTCTTAGTGATGTTGACTCGCACTGGTTCAGAACACTCCTATCCTTTCTTCTCACCTTCCTAGCCATGGCTAGCCCAAACTTCCTCAAACTGTCCTACACAAACAACACATTTCTTTCACCGTGTAACTTCTGCACCCACTTGAACTACTTCTATCACCCTGAAAATGGAGGCTGTATGTTCCTCCCATACATTGAAATGTGTAACCACTGCACAGCGCAAAAACATAAAAGACCATTACCAGGTCAACAACCATCATGAAAACCTAACAATAATAAATGAAGGTCAAAATCAGAGACATGCAAAATCATGAAGAAAGTGTACATAATATATGTATACTTCAATAAACAGGACATATAAACATCCCACTACTGTCAATTTCCACACACAGCACAATCATTATTACGATAAAATAATAAAAGTTGCTCTAAGTTCATATTATTTTCTGTATAAGGGGTGATTAATATATCACATCTACAAGACAAAATGTAAACGGTCCATAACATGATAAATAGATGCAAGTCATGGTTCATGATTTGTTTTTCAAACTTACATCAAACGCTTCATTCCATTTTTTTTCCTGAATATATTTTATTGCCCGATTCTCCATTTCATGAAAAACTGTCCTTGCATTCAGATCTATGAGTCCAATCTGGTAAAGATAATCACCATACTTCAGCATGTGTTCAGGGTCGCAAAGACCATTCCCAATAGCCAAACCTGCAAAATGGAATGTTTGTGTGTATATGAGACAGAGAGAGAGAGAGAGAGAGAGACGGTGTGCACATACATGCCCATGACAGGAGGGATGCATAAATTTTCAAAAAATCTACTAGCCCCTCAAAATGCTATGCACCAGAAGTGTGACACAAAGCCAGTTCCATACTGATGACCCACAAATATTAGGTACTACCACACAAAAGTAGTTGCTCAGATGACCTGGCACACAGGATTTCTGCACCCCTGTACAAAAGTGTACGAAAATGTAACAAAAACCTTCATTTGTCAGAAATGAAGGGAAATTTCAACTTGTGAAACTTGAAATTCTCATAACAGTGATGGTAACACAGTCGCACATCCCAAAAATATAAAATTTTCACCTTTTAACTTGTTTAATGATCAGCATGGTACAAACCCCTTGGCCACTTCAGAGGCCCATACATACGGGAGGATAATATTAAAACAGATCTCAGAGAAAAAAGAATATGAAGGTGTGAACTGGGTTCAACTGTCTCAGAACATGGTACAAGGTCACACTTCTGTGAAAATGATAATGGATCCCTCCTTCACTTAGTAAATAAAAATTACATTGGATCCAAAAGATAAGTTCTACATTCATATTATGTTCTTTTTATTCAAACTGCAATCTGACAGAAGTGTTAGCTACAAGGTTAAAGTTTTCATTCTACATGACTGCATACTGGACAATCCACACTTCTGTTTTAAAATCCTAAAGTCAACAGGTAGGTAGTGCATTAAATACGTCAAAAAAAATGCAAGTCCATTGCCTCCCTTTGCAGTAAGTTTGCAATGATGTTTGTGATCTCATTCTTACCTTTGAGATTAATTTGCTGCTTTGCACCGGGATTCCTTGTATGTATAGTGTACGAAACAGCAGGGATGTATTTACCTGGCAACATAGGTGTGATACACAATAAGATAGATCTTCGTATATTATGTTCAGGTGACCGTGCATCATGATTAATTCTTACAATAAAACCAACTAGACGCACTTCTTCTTCTTCTTCATCAGTAGGGCCCGTGGCTAATGCCACAGATGTACTGCAGCCTGGAAGGCTTATTGTACTCACCCTATCCCCCCTCCCACCTGTTTGGACGTTCCCATGTTCGCTGCCAGGTACCCCCACGTCCACAACAACGTGAGAGATCCTAGTAGCGAAAGGTGGAACTGTGTGGGCGAGAATTGGCTGGTAATCTTGCCTGAAATTGCGACTTCCACATCAATTCAGGCATCTTTAAATGCCACAAATCTATGACATGGGACCAACAGCTTTACTTCCCCTCCGAAGGAAGGTGTGCTGAGGATTTTTTCGCCCTGAAAAGTCCTGACGGCTTCGGCCAGGTTTGAACCCATGAACTTGGGTACTTAAAGGCAGTACACTACCCCTAGACCACCGAAGCCGCTAACTAGAAGCACAAATTTCTCAAATTTATTTTTGCAGTAAAATTCTACATGTTTCAGACGGTTTCTCTGTCCGAAACATGTAGAGTTTTACTCCAAAAATAAATTTGAGAAATTAGTGCTTCTAGTTGGCTTTATTATAAGAACTTCATATACTACTTTTATTTAAGGAAGGCAGATTAATAGAATGTATAAAATTTTACAGTCTAACACAACCTTTATTACATAAAACATAATTAAGAGATAATTAAAAAATCATAACAGCGAAATATTTCAGCCTGAAGATGGCTTTCTGAAAGAAGCCGAAACGTGTCACTGTTATGAATTTTTAATTATCTCTAAATTATATTTTATATAATAAAGGTTGTGTTACACTGTAATATTATAAACATTCTATCAATTATTGAAAACACAACAGGGATGCCTCACCTGAAAACTGTAAGGACAGCAGAATATATGATGATAAAGAGCTAAGACAAAAATTTCCCTTAGCTTGAAGCACCACACCATACGAAGGAATGGACACTTAGCTCCACACATTTTTTAACCTCCACACTAGACAGAGGTGAGTGGTCAGCTCTGTACTCTAATTGCTTGAGTCCCAGACAAAGAGTCCCAACTGTATACTACGCAACACTAATAAATATTCTCAATATGATGATACACATAAATTTTAATAGCTTAATATCTATACAAATTTTAAAAAATGGCATTATATAGCCCTGTCAATTCTGTGTATCTGCCTGCAGGTGATCCAATAAGGATCAAAGCATGTAGGAGACATCTGTAATTGTAAAAACAGAGAAAGGTAAACATGTGTTACCCTGATGGTGTATTACTTCTGTTGAAGTCTTAGCTACATGGTTTGGAATGATTCAGTTAAAGAAAAGAAAGTGCCATTAGAATGCATATTCACTCTGACAAATTACAAACATTTTTTCTGTTACCTGCATAGGACTCTCCTGTAACATAAAACTCATTTTTCTGCAAATCAGGAAATAACTGAAAGAACTGCAACAGAGCATTATAGAGATCTTCGCCAACAACGGTTTCATTCCTTGCATATCCATCATTACTCCTTGTGAAGCTGTAACCTGTAAGTACAACCAACATGTACACAGTGAGATTTGAGGGTCTCACACCCAGGCTGATTACAACTGAGCTCTTATAGGACATGACAATGGTAACTTTCTATCAACCGATATGGCATCATACAGCAGAAGACCTGAATCTTCAACAGTTACATTTCTTCAACCATCAATCCAGTATTGTTGTCACACTGACTTGCAAAACACTGTCTTGGGAGTTTGAGAAGTCAAATTCTGGTGCTATGATCAATATTTACAATTAAACAATACAGACATGGCTTTATGGAGTGTCATGCATTAAAGTACTGTGTTAAAATGTTAACACCCGTATGGTTATGAGAAGACAGAAAGCAGCTTATGCTCGACTGGCTAATCAAGAGGTTCCCTGCCTCTTATGCAACCCAAAGGTTCACTACCATGCTGACAACAGTCCATCACTGGTTCATACCCTAAGCCAGATAAATCCAGTCCACACAATCACATGATTCCTTTAATATTATTCCACCATCTATACCCAAGTACTCCAAAGCCTTCTAATCATTTCAGGTTTTCTGTCTAAAATTCTATGCATCTGTCACCTTTGTTGCCTTCATTTGTTCTACATGCCCTACCCACATCACTATCCTTGACTTAATCATCACAACAGTATGTGAAAATAACATACTACACAGTTCCTGAATATGTGATTTTCTCCATCCTGTTACGTCCTCCCACTCTTAGGTTTAAATATTCCTAACAGGAACACATATTCAGGTACTTTCAATGTACATCCTGCGCCTAATATTAGGTCATTATCTGACCCATATCCTTGATCAATTCCCACTGCTATTCCAATTTGCCATCAGTAAGGGTCCCTGCATTAGGTTCTTAATTTATTTATCTAAAGTGCTGGAACTTCTTAGTTTAATGTCCTGAAATTAATGTTAGATTTTTACATATCAGGCTTGAAGGTGCTGGAAATGGTTTCCTTTGACCCACAAACGTGTGTCACACACAACACTTTGCTCACTACATGCCAGCTTTCTAGAGGTGCAATTGAGAACGCTATATTCAGAATGCTTTCTTTCAGAACATATTCTGGGCCACGATTTTTACACCCTTAAATACTGAACATGTCAGCTCTGGCAAACGAGTAGGCCAAAAACCCTCCGCTTATTATTCTGTCACAAATGCACAGAATTGTTTGTGGTGTAACCTGTTGCACCATCTTGCTGGAAAAAAAAAATGCACAGGTTCCTTCATAATCAGACAGGTGTTAAAAATGATGTCATAATGTGTGCAACATATAAACGTATTTTTTTTTCCAGACAAAAATAAAGAGTCCACTAATCCTATAGCTGCACTCATTGCACAAGTCTTAGTCAAATGTGACTGAGAGCAGACACGTGTGAAGCCGTGAGAAATGGGAGTACATATGGGGTTGTACGGAGCCAGAATTGGTCTGTTTGGTACAAGACACTGCAAGTTGTTCATGAACAGTCTGGATATACATATAGTGCATACACACGGTTCATAGGACTTATAATTGCGGCTTTTCTGATAGCTGGAGGAGCAGATCTGAATCCACAGCAACAAATGGAACAGATGATGGAGTAGGTAATGGAGTTTATAGTGGAACAAAGAGAAGGAAGGTGTATATGCGAGTGGTTAAAAAATAACAAACCCAGCTTGGACACAATGAGTGTCAAGGTGCATCGTACGAATGAAACAACCAAAATACATAGTACTGACAAAGGGGAAAGAGAGACTTGAAAGACTGGTGAACTGTTTGGAGGCAAAGCTAAGGGTGCTGGAAGTAACAACTTAATTTTATGGACGAATGGCACCAGAGGAACAATTTATTAATGTCTGATACAGAAGATCATACCCAAGAATCGTATTTTGACTCACAGCATACCACACATCACACCAACCTTTTCATCACGGAATGACACTTACTGTATTAACCTTTAAACAACCTCTCCCCCTAGAAATTCATGTCACATAATTAGGTAAAAGGGAAATTTACTGCATTTTTAGGACATGCAGCATTATCTCTATTTTACTTTCCATAAAATTCTCTTTACATTATAATTTTATGTTTTCCAGGTCAAATAATTCACTTTTCATAAACAATCCCCTAAATTTAAATACCAGCCTAACCATTTAAAGGTCAACATGGACTTTTCTGCAGACCACTACTCATTATTCTGACAGTTCATATATCCAATGATATAAGATCAAGCTTCACAGCTTCACAGCACAAGTCCAGAGTTTATTGCAGCAGCATACACTGCGTGAAGGAACCAGCTCATAAAGTTCTATTCTTGTAAGAAATGTGTTCAGCATAGGTATCATACAGAAACATGTGATGTTAATGTGATCCCAACTGCAACTGCAGATGATGCACTGACACCTGGCTACCAGTCTCTGATAACACAAACAAAGGTGGCTAACTGAGTGATTCAATTGACACAATATGCAGGCCCAGGAAGCAACAGACAACATATGTCACACAAAATAAGAATCTAATGACTTTCTGTTTAAAACACTATGATTTTAATTTAGCTTTATCTATGGAAAATAACAAACGACCTTACCTGTTCCAACTGGATTGTCAATATAGATGACTGAATGAGTTCTTGTCCATGAAAACTTTCTGCGTTTTAAATACAATTTGGTGTTTACTGAAAATGGCCCATTTTCTGTAAACAGACCAAATAATGATGTTGCTCCAGGACCTCCTTGTAGCCACAGTACTACTGGAGCAGATGGATAATTATGCTAAACAGGAAAAAAAGAATATTTCAGTTTCATCACAAAAGGAAGCATACTTATACTCCACTCCTGTTTTCTTTGCACTTAAAATTTGGTGTAGTGGTTGATTATGTCTACTTTGCACTTCTGAGATCCCAAATTCAAATCTCAGTAGTGAGACCAGCTACCTATCTTGACCAAGGATTTTTATTATTTTCCTCATTTCACTGAAGCAAACACACTGACAGTACCTTGAAATAGACCATAACTGATTTTTCTCACATCCTTTCGAATTTACAGTTCACTTATCATCCCTCCACATGTCCTCAGTAGCACAACAACCATGCAGCTGTCAAAAAATAATTCATACAAGAAACAAACATACAGAAATTCTACAGTGTGATCATTTTAGGGTACATGATAATCACTCAGCCACTCAGGCAGGCACGTACCATTACTCATGTCAACTCAAGCTGCAGAGATTCAAACTACAGACAGTATTTTTTTATCACCTGACTGAAATTGGACATCACTGCTGTACAGCAACTGATGCCACTGCCCACTCTCCAGTGCTCAGTCCAGCAATAAAAGAAAAAAACTCCCTGTAGCAGAAGCTTTGACAAACCAAAAGCCTACACCCACAAAACAATTCTGCTTCAGTATCATTCCAGTAAACCCTGTAAAGCAAGCTTACACAGCCAACTGTAATTCTACAAGCACATTCCACTGCACTGTCACATTACTGCTTAGGTCAAAATGCCACATATCGGATACCTTTCCAATGACAGGTCATGTTAGATACTTATATGAAAAGTGTTTGTGTATTAAAATAAGACTTCTGTGTAAACATTAGATGCTATAATTCCAGTAAAAAAAAGACAATTTATGCAATCATACATAAATACCCACAGTATCAGTACTGAGAAAAAATAAATGAATCAAACCACTTAGTGCTCACAACAATGAAAATGAATGACACCAAAAATGATTTTAACATTCTCCTTGAAAATCCATCTGACCTTGTCTAGGAAAATGCAGTTCCATCAGTACCAACAGCTATAAAAATTCAAGTGAAACCATGTGTGACAATGGTAGTTGGCTGGCACTTAATACATGGCTGTCATTCAGCAATTTACTAGAATGATACCAAAGTGAAATCATAATGTGTACAGCTTCTTTGTTTATTTTGGCTGCAACCAGTCTCAATATATGCCACTTGCACAGTCTTTCTGACAAGTGATAAGTTGGATAGAGTTCAGGTAGCTCTCAAGTGATTGTAAAGTTTAAGTTCTAAATCCAATGGCTGCATTATTTTCCTTTCTGGATCTCTCCTCTCAAACCCACTTCATTTTGATGGCACTTTTATGTTACTTTATTCAATACTAACCATTGTCCATGTCCCACTCAATTTAAGGCATCCAATCTTTACCCCAATATACATCATTCAGTTTCATATCCTCATGGTACAAAAAGCGAGCATATTTTTTTTTAACTTTACATACATTAAGTTAATAAAATGTAATAATATTTGCCTATGGTTGTGTTCCTTCAAAGTAACATCACACTTAAGCAACAAAGTTGGATGGTATGGGAAGAAAGAAGTCATTCAGGTGTCTAGAAATGACAGATGTTCTGACATTAGTGTCAGAATTGTCCAGTTTTGTATCGTACTAACAAAAGCAGGAGAGATTTTGTGATATTATTGTATAATCTGCATTATGTTCCATCATGCTGAATATTGGTACAAGGTGATGACTCTAAAAACAGTATTAGACTGAAACACAGGATGAACAAATATCAGCCTATCACAAATTAATGTTAACTTTTTTAAACATTTATGAGACAGCAGATATGTCATGCCACGCCATTTATGTTCTCCTATCCTACTCTGTTCTACTCCTCAAGGATTAGACCCATATATTTCTTTGTTTGTCAATATCTAGTCCTCTTGTTAGATTATAAAAATTGGATTGCCAAGAATGATGTTCAACTGCCACCTTCCTACACACTGCAGCCATTTCCGTCAATATTAATGAATCTCTTCTAACACGCCTTTAGTTTTCCACAACTCTGACACATACCAAAATAATGTGCATCCTGATAATTTGCATACAAAGAGCTGCAGCTTTCTGCCGGGCCCTTTGTCAGAAGAACAGAGAGCAATCTTATTACACCACTTTTTGCCTAGTCCTCTCACGGGATAAGTACAACTGGCAGCTTTCTTTAAATATTGCTATCATATTCATTAAATGTGTATATAAGGTATAAACTATAACCGGATTTTGGGTCCACTCGGCATTAAAAATTATTACACGTGCCAACTTGGCTTTGTCTCTACGGGCACTGCTGTGCTGAAACGAGTACACACTACAAAAATCACCATGTCATGTGAAGCTCCACCACTCAACTTTTTTTCAATAAACAATCATGCTAAAATGGCACATGATCCGGCTACATACACATGCTTGTAAGAATTACACCATATTTGTTAAACTTATATTCTACCGAAAAATTAACTAAGTTTCCTCGACATACAGGACGTTTCTTACCTCGGCTGGGAAGAACCAGAAAAACAAATTAGAGTCGAACTTCTTGTTCACTGTAAGATAACCCGAGAAACTAGTCACGTTTTCGGCTCCCTTTAACGGCCCTACGCTTGCTGCTTTTTGCGCCTCATCAATCCGACCGGCTTCTATCAACGGAGTAAGAAACAGAGGTTCTCCAGGTTCGCCTTTGATAGAAATCTGTTTTATTTTGGGGTAGACATTGAACACACACGACACGATACACAAAGACGACCAAAGTAACAATACGCATAAAAGCATTTCGAGGTTGGCTAAAAATATCAGTCGCTGTTTAGTTATCCTCCAACGCCTCTTCTTGTCTTCCACTTAACACGATAACCTCTCATGCTCACAGATAACGAGCTCATACTCTTCGTCTGCGATAAGTCACGGTCACGAAACAAGCACAGATTACGTCAGCTTGTGGTCCTGCGCATGAGGGTGAACTAGTTATCAATGACTTCCCCTGCAAAGCAGGATGAATAATCTGCGGTAGGAACCACTCCCCTGAACTATGCAGAAAGGAGATAACGTTCATATTCTTTTCAGTAAAACTAAAAACTTATTAAACGTGTAATATTCAGATTGGTGCTCAGCCAGCAAAATACAAGCTGTATTAAAATGTGGAAATACCAGTTTTGGGTAAATCCGATTGGTTTGAAATATTGTGGTTCAAAGCCGGTGAGACAGAAAGCCTGTTCTCTTTGTAGGATATCGGTGCATTGCCTTCATAAATGCACGCAGACCAGACCGTTTTCTGTGATCATGTACGGCTACCGCGTGGATGGATAGGCGGATCATGTCCAGGACGTTACACTTCGTCATGTAACGACGCTGTACTATACGTGACAGTTTCCGACTTTCTCATCAGGGGATTAAGCGAAAAGAAAAAGACCAGTTTATTAACTGATATATACATACAATTTTGACTCAGCAAAAGTAACTGTAACCATCAACATTTGAAAATGGCATTTTGGTGGTAACCTCCGCACTCTAGCATTCGACCTGGCAGAGGGGTCACGACCCATTGCAGCAGGTCTTTATGGGGTGCTTCACCACACTGCCGTATTCTCTTTTTAAGTCAGGGATGCAGGCAGGACGTGTGTGTCATACACCTTGTCCCTCAGGGAGCCCCATATGCAAAATTCTTCTGCCGAAAGCCTGAATCTCCTTATCTGGCCCCCTTTCCCAAACTTTCCGCAACATTTTTCTTTCCTGCAGGGGCTGCCTGAAGGCCAGAGTGTGTGAGACACGCCCTTATAGTATCCCTGACTTACAAACAGAGAATTGGCTGTGTACTGAATTGCACCCTTAACCGCGAGGGAAGACAGAGGCGTATCAACACCAAACTCCTGGCAAAACAGCCGCTACTACACACAGGGACTAAGTGATCTCTAGAATTGAGATGGTAATCGGACAGGAATTGAACTCCGGTTATTTAGCACGTGGCTAGTTAGTTCACTGACTCGGAAGATGTTTCTGAAAATGTGAATTGAAGTGATATGACTCTACACACGGTCCAGTAACGGGAAACGGGCCTTATGTCGTAACAGGAAAAAACCTGAAGAATTATGAGCTGGTATCGCAGATTACTGCGTTCAAACTCAGGCGCTGGTGTTCTGCACAGTAAGCACTGCCACGCTTGTCATGAAAGATGTTATATACAAGCCCTGAACACACTTCGTAAGGAATGTATTAAACTACAAGTAAAATATTCTGAATATCTTTGTGGGCGTTTAAATGCAAATAAGTTTCGAAACTTACAGAGTCTTGATGAATCACGTCTAAATTATTCACGCCATCGTTCCCAAAACGCAAGAACTTCATTTCTGTTTTATGTCAAGGTTTATGTCAAGAAAGTCTGAAAAGAAGAAACTCTGAATCCGTGGCAGCTACAAGAATGTTGTTACATGAGGTGTTATTCAGTAAGGGAATTCCTATTGCAAAAAGGCGACTTAATACGTTGTTGTCCGTACCGACTTGACAGAAAGTGTTCCTCTAAAATCAACACAAATGATCAATTCAGAGAGATGTTTACTTCCGACGGCTGGAATCTGACGTGACATTAAACAGAAAAATAAAGGTTTGAGAAGAAAACATTGCACAGAAAATAGAAAATAACAATATTAATAACAAATAATTAGATCTTCGCTCTTCTAGGAAGTTCAGCAGCGCTAATTGGTAGTTAGTTACCGACGTTTCGGCGCAGCTTATCGGTCACATTTTGAAGGGTCCTGCAGACGATGAGACCGAGGGGCTGTTCCGAAACTTCGGTAACTAACAACCAATCGACACTGCGTAGCATCCCAGAAGAGCGAAGACCTGATTGGCACCGCGGCGGAAGCCGGAAATCGGGCAAAAAAATAATGACACAAAGTCATGAAGGAAGAAAAAAATCAGACAACTAAAATAGTTAATCCACTTGACACCAGGAGGACGGGAATGAAGAAAGGGCAGACGAACGAGAAACGTATGAATATCTGAAACCAGCCCAAAAAGAAAAACATAATTGGATGGAAATATGTGATTTTACCGAATTTCGAGATGAAGTGGTCAGCATCCTAGCTTTGTTTCGGAAATACACTCAATTAGAATCTCTGATGCAATACCGACAATTCTGTCAGGTTTTCGTGACTTTCCATATTTTCTCCAGACAATAAAGCCACATTTATCGAATATACACTGGAGTTTACGTGACAAGAGAAGCCAACATCGAAATAACACACAAAAATAAGTATACCCTTATTTGTTTCAAAATCTGCTTTGGTGGATTATCCTATTGTATTCAACAATTCGCTAGCGTCATGAAAGAGAATCCTTCTCGAGAAAGTAACAACGGCCCATCCAATAACGCGGTTACCCACTCTGTATAGATCCCCACTTTTCATTGCTATGTTAACACGATCACGGCAGTGGACCATATCCTGAGCCAAACAAATCCAGTTCACACCCACCGATACAAATTTAGAGATCCATTTGAATACTGTCCCTCACACAGGCTGAGATCGTTCAAATTTTCCCCTTCCTGCGGATTTTCCAACCGTAATCAAATGTACATTTATCAGCCCTTCTATACGTTCTACAAGTCGCGCCCATCAGTTTTTAATTTGATCACATTAATAATAATCGCTGAGAAGTACGTATTGTAGAACTCCTTTTTCTGTACTTGCTTACCATCTTCCTGTTACTTTCCCTCCCTTAGGTCTCTAGCCATTCTCTGCCATTCTTTGCCATTCTTTCTTTACCACAGGCTGCTCTTGTAGTGGACCCTTCGGGATAGGGGGCCAGCTTATTAGCCATTTAAAGCTCAGTGGTAACTATATGCACCACATGTTGTACGGAAGAGAAAATATGCATTTTTGCACAGAGTGTATGTATGCTTTCCGCATAATTCCCACCATAAACACCGATTATTTCAATATGCACCATTAATTTACTGGTCCTCATAATGGGAACGGAATATTCTCTGGGAGGTATAAGTGAAGTTTTCCCTGTCAACACCATGAAGGTGTACAAGAGGAGTAGAGGTGCAGATCCATCCATTCTTAACCTCGACAATAGATGGAAATGCGTGGTAAATATCATGCACTGGACGTTTAACCCAGGAATGAATCCTCGTACCCATTGAATAGGTGGTTGGGTGGGCCTCAGTGTTGATCTGGAGGTTTTCGAAAACAGAAACTTCCCTTGGCCCTCCAGCCCTGCAGCCTATTCGTTACACCAACTCCTTTTCTGTGAGGTACAAAATTAAAATTTATGTCTAAATTAGACGAAAGTTTTTTTTTTTAAATCCATGTGCTGAACCAAATCAACAGCCCATATGGGGTTCTGTGGATTGCTAAGACAAAGAACCAAGACTGGGATGCAATGAAAATGCATACTCTTGTACCAACTCTCCTGTTTTGCCACACAATTCAGATTGTCAGTGTATTGTATAAAAAAGAGACCGCAGAACATGTGCTGTATGGGATAACATTTCTAAGTCGTATTGAAACAGGGCGCTTTACGGTACGTTTTAATAAATCATTTCCACATGGATGGCACTTCGATGGCATTACTTACAAACTGAAAGCCCTCTATCGATTTTTGGAGATTAACTCTCTTTGCAATAGATCATCAATACATGGAATGAATCACTGTTCGCAATACTGTAAGTATTCGGAATGTAACATGTGTTCTGGATGTACCTCTGTTACCCCAGAAATAATCAGGAAACAGCATATATTCCAAACACACATATCGGAACACATGTTGCAAGTCTTAGTAATTAACCAACTTAATGCACAAATTCTTGTTTTATAATAAGTTTATTATATGAATCTACATGTTTCGAGCACATAGTGCTCGAAACATGTAGATTCATATAATAAACTTATTATAAAACAAGAATTTGTGC
>Ga0123354_10009343_pt1 | contig 15003 bp, 6 predicted proteins | sample TergutLab28metaG_2_FD_97872 | JGI IMG/M metagenome (GOLD analysis project Ga0123354, IMG submission 97872) | Labiotermes labralis P4 segment gut microbial communities from Petit-Saut dam, French Guiana - Lab288 P4 | ecosystem: Host-associated > Arthropoda: Insects > Digestive system > Gut ...
TATATATATATATATATATATATATATATATATATATATATATATATATATATATATATATATCGAACGTGGATTGGGGAGTTGAATTCCCTGCACAGCTATTACGTATAAAAATAAAAAATAAATTTTCCTAAAAGTGCAGTTGAATGACAAAGGCAATGACAAGGTCTTACTAACTCGATAGAACACAAAAAAATATTGGTTTGCTGCATGATGTCATAAAAGTGGTTAGTTAATAGTTTGTAAACATTTTATCTGTTAATAAAGTTGTAATATTACGTTCTGTAGACCAGTTACACTATATTTGTTAAACTAAATTACTAAAAATATTCAGGTGACCTAGGGCCGCAAATAATTTTCTCAAGGGCTGCCTGTTGGTCAGCCCTGTTTTAAAATGACGCGTCTTGACTTCTAATTTGCATAAAGACGCAAATGTAATTTTTTATATTATTATTATTACGTTTTTATAAAAATATATTGCTTTGATAAGGTGTTTATACATTTTATTTCTCTGTTAGCGGTCGGTATCTGGAAAAACCCGTTTTAAAACAGTAAGTCAGTAAATTTTAAAATATCAGTTATTCTTCTTTTACATAGAGCATGCCCTTCAGCTTTCCATTTCGCAGTTTTCTTCAGCACTTCTCACGCATATAGGGAGAGATTCTCGTAGTATCCCACCATGCCTCGTGCATTCCGTATCGTCTCCTTCAATTCTAAGGAGCGCGTGAGACACTTTACCAAACAAAAGAAAAAGAAATTTGTCTCTAAACATATTTGTTGGACTGAATAAATCATGTCCGTGGGAATGCTGTGCATTCTGTTCTTCCACGTATTCAATTATTTATTTTATCTTCTAATACCGGGCACATGTTATATCTTCAGAGGTTCCTTTCTCAAGAAAGTATAAGCAATTAAATAAAATATTTTTTTACGAACTCCGTAAACTCGCTCATGTACATCGTGCCTTTGCTTAAATAACTTTCATTCTTACACGCTGGAAGAAATAATTTTTTTTACGGCCGGTTGATTTTCTCGTTAGTGAGGCTACAGTAGCAAAAACACAACAAATCTGGAAGGAGAGGCAAGCAAAGAACAAGGTTGCTCGAGCGAATGTGTTATAAACAACTGGTGAACAAGGTCAAGAGATAAGATTTAAACCAGCAACATCAAGAGTAGTCTGATTTAATGAGGTGTCTAATATTGTAATTAACGTCCATAAACTTGGATACTGAAGATTGTTTCTTTTATATTGCCGATATAACATTTTAGTCTATATTTAGTGAATGGGACCAGGCAACCGTTTTAGTAAATGTGTAGAATTTCTGTGGCATAAATGATGGCAAGAATAATACAAAATTATGATTTTAATTAGACGAAGTAGCAGGATAGTTGAAGAATAAAAGACCAACTACATGTCACTGATTATTTTATTTCGCTTCTTATGTATTCAACACGTTTGGGACATTAATATATCCATCATCAGGAGCTTGCGACTTTTCTGTTGAATTACCACATTGGTCGTATTGTTCTTGGTCCGATGTGTGTTGGAAATTCGGTGTGGTTGGGTTGGAGTCCACTCCGAACCAAACATGTTGAAAACATAAGAAGTGAAATAAAATAGTCAGTGGCATCAATTTGGTCTTTTATTCTTCAACTATGACAATGATGCACGTTACAATAAGCATAAGAAGTAGCAGGAGTTTGTTAATCCGTGGAAATTAAGAGAAATGTATGAAGTGCCGAAAATACGAAAAATTATTTTCCTTAAATTTGTTTTGAATGATTTCGAGGCAGCAGAAGGCATTTATTTTATGAAGATATATTTGACTGTTGTGCCATTTATTTATGTGCGGTTGGGTGTTATTACAGATTCTTCAAATTTTGAAAAGATTTATTTCGCTTAGATTATGGAGCAGTACCAGATTCTTGTAAACACGCGATTAGTCTTCGATTTCAATAAAGGGAGGGTTCATTCTTGACACGTGGAGCTAGCTGCGTCTATTGGAACGTTCTGAGATCAAGTTTGTCAGAATTATTCGGCACCCAAACCACTAGTTTTAATTAACACTTTAATTTGGGGCATTATTTCATCCAATCTTAATGATTGCCTTCAATTCAGACTGTGCTAGCATTGTCTTTAGGTTACTGCACTTGTATTTTGACTTAAAATTGAAGTAGATTATTCTGGACACCTAAGCTAACGCAAACAACTTATTCCATATACAAAACTGAGTCATTTTTTTTCGATATTGAGGGTTCTAGCAGAGATGTTCCTGACAATTTGAGTTTCGAACGAATGTCCCTCATTTTTTACCAGTAGGTATGGCTTAATATGCCAGAAGAGTTAAATTGAACGTTTTTCCGAATGAAGACTGGCTTTCATGTCAGATATTCCTGGTTTGTCCTCAAAGCAATTTGCGACGAGAGAGGCCAATAACCCTATTTTCCACCTTCCTTCTGCCCACAATTTTTATCTTAGTGTCCTTTCCTTCTGATGCTAAATGCACTATGAACTCCACTTATTTGGATTATATGGGACGGCGAGCCATCCAGATATGTAGGAAATCCGGATAAGTGGATTTTTCTTTGAAAATAGGCTGCATTGGCAATTGGAAGTTCGGCTGTTACTGTTTACTGCACGTACCTGCGTCTAAATCCTTGATTACGCCTGATTTTAAGTTCTATAAATCTTAACACTGTACCGTACTTTACCGGTCCCGGTAATTTTAAGGCAAGTTAGTTTCGTAGATTTATCGAAAAATTTACTAGAAAGGCCAAGCCGATCCGGATAACCAGCGACCGGGTAAGTGGAATTCTGCTGTAGAGTCTGCTTTCCGATAAGGGCCGTAAACTTCTGAACAACCAGTACACGTGTTTAGATAATAGTAAATTATTATCACTCTTTCATATTTACCAAACATTACGAATTGTCGTATGAAAGTTGTAATCAGAACAAATATTTATTCCATTCTTGACGCGTCTCCTATTTTTTTTTTTTCCTAAAATATTTGCCAAATAGGCCCGATCGCAGATTTAAAAAAGGAAGGTTTTGAAACGGCGGATATTGACGTCGGCCTACAGGCAGTCGCCAATGCGAGGTCCGCGCACTGCAGCATTTTTGTTAACGTTCTCAAGAAAAAAAGAAAAAAAAAAGAAAAGAAAAAATTTGTGTACAAAGATTTAGGATATTGACACTTGGTAGCAATGCACACAGTGGGAAACATTAAGGGCTTTCTGGACATAAAATTGCCTCATCATGCTGATTCTATTGTTTTAGCTGAAAACAGAATAACTTACTGAACACTGTCCAAATTCAAGCTACGTCTTGTACAGTCTGGCACACGCAACGGGCAGCTCGTAGCCTGGATGTAACCGTTAGTCTACACACTATACACTACAAAGCTTGAGGTACTTAGTCGTGGAATTCGGCCTAGAAAAATTTGTTTATAACTGCGTGAAGTACCATTCCGCTGAATACTGCAGTGCACAGTTCCGAATTACTGGTAATTCACTGCCTTCTTTGTATTAGATATTATTCTGTTTTAGCACATATGAAATTTTAGGTTCTGTTTTATGTAAAACGTGTTGACCATTATTTTCAATATTATTTGCGACTATATAAGTGATAGCAGACAAAAAGAAAAGATTTTCTTTTTTTACTTTCGTGTACCAGGTGTGACTGTACAACATATCATTAAAATCTTCATGAACTGACGTATATGAAAATAATCATTTTGTACATTTTATATGAACACATTTTGCAGTATAACAGCCCGTAGGCCGTTGTTACAGGTTCCAGCTCTGCTGACTGACAAACTTTTTTACTTGTTTAATGTGGAACTTCAGGTTTCATGACGTAATGATGGTGTTATCGACAATAATGTTGGCAGAAACAATTTTGAGAATTAGTTTTCTTTTTTCTGATGTGTCTGTTTTCTAATATGAACTGTAAGACCCCCCCCATTCAAAGTTAGATTTCCTAGCCTTTCCCAGTCCATTAACGAAAATGTTCCGGTAGAATTTTCAAGTAATCCTTGAACACATTCTCAAACACCCCATTAAAATTACAACAAATCCATCATTACATTTTACAAACCAGTTGATAAAGCATTATTAAATAAAGTAAGCAACGAGATGTTCTCGGTGACGTTGGTGTTTATCCGATAAAGACAACTGTGGACGTCATAAGAGCAAAAGTTAAACGCTAAGTTCCTATACCTCTGCCCATTGAATCTACTGTCGTAGTTCATTGAAACTGCTGTGGTGATGCGCTCCATGATAGGACCCACTAAATACATTCCTTTAATTATAGAACCGTAGCACCTTGCCACTTCCGAGTGACAGCGAGGATCGTCTACCAAACTGGTCAGCGAGTTCTACCCTGAGAGACACACCATGGGAAGTAAGACTGGGGGTCATGCCGATAGCGTACAGGAAGGGGGCACTTCGAAGGTGCAAGGTGAGGTGGCTATTGTAGGCTGTTGGGCAAAGGTAGGGGGAGGGGACAAGTACGGTAAGAGGGGGACCTTAACACATAGTGGAATCTTGAGGGGTTCACGGGAGGGGAAGTGTGTATAAGGGAAATGGTGAAAAAGACGCAGAGGGGGAGGAGAAGGAAGCAAATATTATAAGTGTAGGTTGTATGGTAAAAGGTGAGAGAGGGGAATGAAACGGAGAGGGGGATTCAGTTACGTCTAGTATCCAGTAGATGGTGGTAGTGGACAAGGCGATTGTATTGCCCGGTGTAGGTAGGCCATCCAGTTACTGTGGGCAGCAGCCTTCTGCCTGTGGGGGTTTCAGGCAGTAAGTAGTCTTCAGCTTACAGTACACACACATGCACACATAGGACAGGTGTGTGTGTGTATGTATGTGTGCGTGGTTCCGAAATATTCAACTTGTCTGCTAGTCTTATCAGCTAGTACTTGTTACACCCTGCCGGTGAAGCAATCGTGACCGGTGACCATCATTACCATCTTCAGACCGCTGGACGGACAGGGAACCCGGCGAACTGGTTGCAGCCAGACTAGTTATGCTTGTCAACCTGAAGTGCAACAGAACTGCACCGGGTGTTGATGACACCGCCATCCGACGTAGATAACTTCTCGTCATCACGTGTTACCGAACTTTATTTATTTCGCGACGAATTGTACAGCAAATTCCTAACCCAGTTAATTTATTTTGAAAGTGACCCTTCTGGTTCATGCAATACCGCATCGAGGGTTTGTTAAACAACGAGGAAATGCGGTAACACTGTGTTTGTGTTGTAAGTGAATATGTGTTTGTGTGTGTTCTACAGTATAATAACCGTCTTGTAAGATAAAGAAGGATAGTTCAGTTAAACAGATATTTGTGTTTGAGTGCCAGTGTGTTTCCCGTTAATGAAATTACCGCTAAGAAAACACATCGAGTGGTGCCATGAAAAATATTAGAATGATATAATTCATTTAAATTTATCTTTGTGACAAGCACTTTGGAGTGAATTTTCTGCTTTGAAAGGTGTTTTAGAACGGCTTCAAAGTGTTTACCAATTTCGGAGTTTTGTTTCAAGCCGGCAACACGGAACCAAGGTAAGCCAGTAACGATAGATGTTGTATCGAGCGATGGATTTTAGCTACGTAGAAAAATTTGATGTAGGTTATAAAGAAAGGCGAAAGACTGAAGACCAGTTACTTTAGTGTTGTGTATAGCCGGTTAGGTTGTGTGTCTTATTGGATTCTAATTTCTCGCCCAAAGAATCCGTTTAATGCCGGTATTCGAGAAAGGTGCTGTGAGAATGTGCCGTGCTGCGTGATATTTCTGGATCACACGACCGTGACTACTAAGTTGCCTCAACAAATCTTTTCGAGAATAGGTTTAAATTTCTCCGAGAAATTTAAATACATCGGAATTAGAATTATTCTTAGTGCTTTTTTACTTTTCTCCTGTTTTTGATCACGAAGTTTTTAAAACTAACGACGGGATTTACTATGTAATTGATTTTTTTTTATTAATTGTTTTCAGACAACAAAATTAAGAACTCTGACGTGTCACCACGCTCACAAGTTTTGTGGTCATCACTATTATTAAAACGGTTACAGATAAGAAGAAGATTACGTGCACTCAAAGTGCAGCATGACGTATTTCCGTACGACTCAGTAACGTTTTAGGCAAAAAAAATTATAAGTATTTCTTGAAATTTCAAGTGATGTACGAAACAGTCGCATAACGTACGCGTACGCTGAAGTCACGAGGCTCTCATAAAACGTCCAGTAGCGATATTACTGTTCAGTAACAAAAAATAATAATCTAAAATGACTTTATATCGGTTTCGGAATTGTATGCAAAAATAAGAGAATTTGTACCTAAAATTAACGGGTTCAAAGGAGAAGGAGAGGTGTAAAGAAACGATAAACATATTGAGACTGTTATTTTTATGTACGTACCGGACATCTTGTATGTAGTTTTTATTTCAACCAACCATGTACATTATGTATTTTATTTTAACAATACTTATATTATATTCACTCCTGAGGATGTTACAAATGTATCGAAACACGTAGAAATGATTAAGATAGAAATATTGTTAAAATAAAGGATATAAATATATTGAGAACTGTTGGTTGAAATACAAAATAAATGGAAGACTTCTTTGAAAGGTCTATAAATGGTGATTGTTACAGTGAAATACTGAAACAGAATTGCGCTTTAGTTTGAACGTATGCTTAATTTATCAGGAATATTAGTTACCTTCTTCAATTTGAGAATCTTTACTACCAGTTGTGTCTGTAAAGGACGGGTACACTTCAAAAAGTAATATTTATAGAGAGAGAGAGAGACTGGTCGCACAGATTAGTGAACTAAAATGCTGGTTCTGGTAAATTTTAAATATATAAAATAGATGTTGTTAAGTTTTGTCTGTTGGGCACAGACTATTCTCATTGTTGCACCGTGCATTTCGTAGAATTATTTTAATTAACAGCCAACAATGCACTTACATAAAATAACATATTAAAACACTTAAAATCGCTCCGACATGCTGCCACAACACCCTGTTAATATAAACAAATATTGTGAATGTTTTTAAAATGACTTCAGCAAGGAACAACGTAGCTCCCTGAGGATGATCAAAGGATCGAAACATGTCGGAGCGATTTTAAGTGTTTTAATGTGTTATTTTATGTAAGTGCATTGTTGGCTGATAATTAAAATAAAACATAAAATATAATTAGATAAATGAATAAATAAACAAAAGCAAACAGTTTTTGTTATTAGACCGCTATTTTTTTCATTATGCAGTATTCGTAACTGTGTTGTAATATATTCCTGTGCTCAGAAATGCGTCGATATAAAGAGGTGTTATGATATCACTGTGCATTCAGATTATCTTCTTCTGGGTTATGACACCGTGTAAGACCTTTGGTGTCTTGTAGCCTTAGGATGGTGACGGCAGTTTCCTCCGAAAAGCTTAACCACGTGTATCATTACTTGTTATGCTACAGAAGATCACACTCAAAATTTCCACTATATTTGAAAATCCTAAATCGTCTGCGAATGTACAAAATCGAATAAAACACACAACTGCAATTAAACCGAAAACAAAGCGACATGGTACCCAAATTCTGTTTCATACACGTTCAAGACTTATCACCATTCCTAAAATAACCCATTATACAAATACAACATGCCAGTGTAGAACAATTCTATATTTACATTGCGCAAGGAAAAAATTGGCAACCCAACTTTTTTTTTTCTCCAAGACTGTTTTACGTTGGAAAATGTGTCTGTCATTTTTATGGATTTTATGGGAAGAAGTCTCAATCGACTTGTTTTGCCCTGAAGAGATAGGCAGCAGGGACTTTGTGCAGAAAATTTAAGTATTTATCGTCATAAACAGACGTAAATATTGTGAGTTTAATTCTAGGAATGCCTGCAAAATGAATATCATTGGCACGTCTTTAGAACATTTCAAAGCATTAAACCCCCCAATCCCTTCAGACAGCGGAATTAGCTGTCCATACCGTGAAACTGGCTTGTGCTTACCTCCAGCCTTTCAAACTCCACCCCCTATCGCACAGGTTACTTTACTCTATTTGCTGCTTGCTGATGTGGAAAAATTCTTTTGTTCAGTACTTCCCTTTTTGATTATCACCCTTCTAATCGTTCCGGTAGCAGATACTGATATACTGTTGAAACCCTGCGTACTTCGGCGCAGCGTACCTCGCAGACTTTCTTACTACCTATATACCACGCCGTCTTGTGGTACTGTTAGGTTAGCTAGAAGAGGAATTCTGCGATTGGAACTGAATCATCTAGAGACCATTTTATGTAATTAAAATTTAAGTATAATTAATTTATCTATTCAAAATTCTTTCCCTCGCCGACAACAAAGTCTGCATACACAGAGACGTCTCACGCAATCTGTACAGTCCGCTTTAGTGTTTCATTAATTTTTCCAAAACTGTACGCCATATAAAGAAAGTCAACCGAAGGAATATATTACCCTGAATATCAGGTAGCGATAACCTACATATACAAAATTTATATTAGGTTTTATGTATTATTGAAATTGATTTAGATATATAACCTATTTACATTTCCACTTGCAGTAATGATCCATTTTCCAATCCAAATCGAAAGAAGTTATGATCAATAAAATCGGTGATGATTGTGCTTATACGGTTTTAGCAAAATCCTTTAATTCGGAACGGACTACTGTAACACGGTCAGATTTACACTGTTGTTTATGTATAATGCTTATATTTTCGTCTTTCCTCTTCTTCTTATTCTGGCATTACAGCCCATGATGGAGCTCACCCTCCTCCAGCCGAGTCCTCCACTGCTCTCTCTCTCTCTCTCTCTCTCTCACGCTAATTACGTCTCCGGTTCCTCACGCACTTTTTCTTTATATCTCCCTCAGCCAACTCAAGCCACCTCAATTCAAGTTTTCCTGTACGTCCAGTGCCTACTGATTTAAGAAAACTGAGCTTTCTACAAGGATCTAGCGTCTGTCCTCTAAACAGTACTCGCAACCAAATAATCATATTTGCAACACTCTAAAGATTCCTAGTTTAACGTAGAACGTATAAATATCATTAATGTTATCTTGTGATTCTTTTATTATTTAAGAAAAATTCAACAATTTTTGAGAAATTAAGCAAAAATCTAACAATTGTTTATTGGACTAATACAAGTTTCCTCAATGTATAATTCATACTTACTTTGCTGCAAAACAAAATGTGGTCTGTACCTTATATTGATACTGTGCATGTTTCATACGAACAAGTAGCGTAACGGGCGGAGTGAAATACAAGAATTTTGTGTACGTGTTTAGATTACCCTCCCCCTTTGCCGTCGGTGTGCACCATAACATCCAGCAGCATTGCCTTTGTTCAAGAATACTTCGTTCGTTCGCGGCATTTAACTGTGGGCCGGAGCTGACCGGGCGCCATCTAACTGGGACTGAAACTGTCGTTGTGTGCTGCTTGTGCCCGTTCGCTTTTACACAGTGGCTGTTAATTTGTGGAAAAGAGGTGGTCAGTCTGTAACCAATACAAATACACTACATATGCAAGAATGAATAACTGGGACAAGAAACAGTGTTTTCTGATAGCAATTTACTGTCATTTCGGTGGAATCCGCTGGCTCTGTTTTCAAGGTAGAACAGTTAATTTTGTCAGACCTCACAAGGTTACACCCTGGAAAACTGTAAGTATGTATACGGTCTGCCATTTGAAAAGAAAATTTCGATAATTTACGAATCCGACTAGTTTGAGTGTCATGTATTTCGCAGCGTTGAGTTGCTAACTTCAGAAGCGCTGTTTCACTTGTTTTAAGTTATTACTGAATTGACATATACATCGGCGAGATACGCAAAAACTGAGGAATTTTAGATCCATCACTCCTCGAGTGATAGCGGTAGTCTTGTGGGGCTAATGACTCAAAACGAAACACAAACTGACATTTGAGGCTCTTGTTTGTGCTTAATTTTTGGCCATTTAACGATGACAGCTTTCTCTACACCAGCTGACCATAACCTCGGACTTGAAACCTAAAGTCAGTCGCAAAAACGTTTTTAGAAGTTTTGTCTTCCTAAAATAATTAAATGAAAGTTGGGCCACTTTTGACTCTAAAATCTCTACATTTTCTACACATTTATTGACACGTTTCGAAAGATACTTCCAGTGAACAGCCGCTATTTTCCTATACCGCGTGAAGCGATTTTTCTTTGTAACCTAAGATCACTGTATTCTCTCTGTGGTACGAAATTAATATTTTTACAAAATACAGACTAATATTCTTCCCTGGACGGTTACAACATCGTAAGTTTGCATGTGGGAAGTATTATTTGAAAAGCACTGTTTGCAAAGCCAGTGTCTTTTATTGAAAGTGTTGCGGACAACATAAATCACGAACTACTGTGCTAAACTAGTTAAGATTGATAATTCAAGGTTTCAATTTTAAAACTCTGAGTGGACCTGGCGTAAGCGCTAAACTAGTGTAGTCCGGCCTGTTCCCACAAGTTTGTTCGCAGCGCCTTAAATTGAAAACCTTACAAACAGATGAACATAAGTATAGCGGGGAGAGACGATAGCCCCATGGTAGTATGGGTAGATTGAGATTCAAATTAAAGTTAAGGGATAGAAATAATTTTGAATCCAAAACAAATGATCAAGAATTGCCAGGAATTCTAATTACGCTGATATGTTGATTGCCAATCACATGCTCTCAACCAGTTTAAATTTGTTCCTGTTTATTTAAACATAGAAAGGAACTGGGATGGTGAACGGTGTTAAATTATTCCTGAATTTGGAATTTTCTTGAAAAGTAACTAGAAAATTTTTTTGTTATTTTTGAAATTATGTAGCTAAAGTAAGTGCTTCAGTAACTTGGCAAATTTTACTGTATATTTCACCATTAATATCAACAAATGTGATATGTTGTACAGTTTAACTGCACCTGGTACTGAAGTAAACAAATTGGCTTTCTCCGAGGAAGAGCGTGATAGTGTAAGTTTATTATGTAACAAAAGCCAGCGCAGCAAGAGTACATGCAAGGAATTCAGGTACGGGCTACAGACGAGGGTCACTGGGGTTAGGTAGGGGTATTTGAACGACTTACCCCACCTGTGTATATATTGTAGGGTGAGTGAGGAGGTTATTGGGGTGGCTCCTAGCCTCAGGGGAGTGAAGGTCCGGCCAGACCAGGGGTCATTGAAACCAGTTATACGGACCAGACGTTTTGCTATGGAAACTTTGAAGTCATGAGGACTGATGGGTCAGTTCTGTTGAAGTTGTTGTGCGTGTAACCAACAGTGGCTGGTTGTGGCTTTTTGTAATGTATGATCCCGGAATTTTCCTGGAAGTACTAAGGAAATATAGAAGATTTCCGGGTGACGGCACTACTTCTAAAAAGGTCAAGTGAAATGTCTGATGGGACATTTATAACAAAGGAATTTTATGAACGAAGCAACTGTTTGCGTCATTCTCTTAACAATACTTAGGTTGCGTTTACAAGAACATTTTCCTACTAGATGAATACGATCATTTGTATAGCAAAAAAAAAAAACAAGCGATAATTATCGTGTGACAAAATTAGATTTTGCAGTATTCCTTAAATATGAACACGCGCTTCAGAGAATCGGTTGGAAGCTAAGTGATCGTTTTCCTGCCAAATTCTTAATAATGTGATGTTCTTATATTAATATTTACTCAGAAATACTTAAGTGTTATTCCAGCCCATTAGTGAGTCAGTAACTTCTAACTTTCCTGTTTGCTTTCAAAGTACGAAACTCGGTCTCTCTTTTCTTATTTCTTTTTAAAGGTCCTATCATATCCTTAAGCAATATTCTTTCCTCTTTCGTTCTGTGTAGCTTTTTTATACATTTATTTACTGATTCTTATTCGGGTACTTGGGATAGATGTAATTAGAAGGAAAAGTCAGTGGTGAAACTGAAAGAACGAAGAAAGCGGTGTTCAAGATTTCACTTAGACTACGATCCAGGGATTTTTCTGAAACATATAAAGAAAATTCAATGACCCCGATCCGTGATAGCTGACCTTAGGACCGAGAACTGAGTCTTCAAATTCCCAATTAAGTTCCTGTGGCTATTTAAGGCACTTTGCCTGAGAGACTTCTAAAAAAAATTCATTGGTTTACGTGGAGATTAGGGCCAGAAAATGATTAATTCGTGTTATCATTTTCCTAATTTCGGGCCCCGAAGTTTTTGTGGTAGGACTGTTATTAGTTTTGTTCGTCGTTGCTTGTAGTGTTGGTACATCATTTTAGAAACAATGGATTATTAATGCTGTGACTCTTTTTAGTGATATGATGCAGCAGAGAGCTGCAAACTAACAAGAGGGAAGCAAACAATCTGTATTGGGATATTCCACACAAACATTACCACTTACAATGTATTTCGTAGACATATATAGTGAATGCATAACGGCACATTCTCTGTCTAACTGCCAGTTAAATCAGCTTGACTAACTTCCTTGCAATTTAGAAGCAAAATATCTTATATTCAATTTGACATAATATTTTTTTCGTAAAAAATATAAAATTCATCATCATAAACATCAAGGATTGGACCCTTTGGTCCGTTCCATCTCCAAAGTTACAACTTCTCTTTCCAACGTTTCTTCGGTCTTCCAATTATTCTTTTACCTTGTGGTCTGTAGTAGTATGATTTCAAAGGGATTCGGTTTTGTGGCACATACTTTGCAAGTGTTCCGTCTCTATTCAGAAATGAAGTTAACTGAGACCTCTGGCAGGCTACACCCTTTATGACCACAAGACAAACGACTACACAAGCCGCGAACTGGAGATTACAGGCATGCTAGACAAGATAGATGAAAAATATAAAATTTTGTGTTAAAAACAAAACTAAATTATTTATAAACATTTAACTACCGTGAGACATTCCCTAAAACTAATATACATACATTAGTAAATAAACACATAATTTCATTAACAATTCTCTTCCAAAGAAATAAACTCTTTTTATACACTTTATTGAAATATGCTCATTAACAAAGTCGTCAATTGCAAAGACTATGTAGCGCCTGTGACAGATGAATTAATTGTAAGTATGGAGTATCACTTGTACAGTAGTGAAAATTACCAAAGTTTTCTGTTGATACTCCGTCAAATTGCCGCTTTGCATAAAAATCGCACAAAGCCCGGCCCAGCGTCGAACCCTGATCTCTAGGTGAAAGGTCGGCAACTAAACACCTCTAACCATGACACTGCCCCCCTACCCCTCTCCTTTATCTTTATGTTTTCGTGGAAGAGATGTTGAAATGAATTTATGTAGGCTCATTAAGGTAACATAAAATGAATCTCGTTCTGCAAATTCGGCATTTTGTCGATGTAACCATAAAAATAAATTATTCAGATTGAAAGGACTTTTGTTATATTACATTGATTCAAGGATCACTACATTACGAGACTCATAAAGTTATTAAATATTTTTTGAATGATTAATATTATTCTCAGAAGCAGAAAAAGTTAATTATTTGTGCATTTTTAAATATGACAAATGTATCTTAGTATTTATCGATAAGTATCATTATAAACAAGTAGAAACAAAATTTTACCGAACATTTTTCGTCGAGGTTCACTCCGCATTTAGATAAAATTACTGTCAATCACGATAAACACTTCGAAGAAAAAGATTACTGCTGGTCAGATGTTATAAATCCGTCCAATAAATCAGCAATTTTTATTACCTGTTGGTCAGATATTCTGCGTTAGTTCAATAAATCACCAATTATATTACCTGATGGTCAGACATTCTGTGTTAGTCAAATACATTAATTATTTATAAACTTCAAGGAAATTGAAGAATCTGTTAGGTGTGAGGTTTTTTGGATAACCTCACTGAGGGTGGTAGAGCCAAAATTCTAGGTACGTTAATAAAATGTGTTTAAATTAATCCATCATAAATTACGTATAGGCAATTATGTACCGATACGTGTTGTATTATACATGATCTTTGTATTAAGTCTGCCATTGGGGAGGTCCCACAAAACCAGAACGTTTTGGAATTGAAGTGAGTTCGTCAGTTTTTGGTTTACGCAAATGTTAATTTACTGGACAAATCAAACGTACTCTTAGGAAACCACAAATGTTTTACTAGTCGCCAGTGATGGTGTTGGTATAGCAGTAAATACTGTGCAAACTTTGTACATATTCCTGTCTGGTGACCAGAATGCTAGGCAAGTGACAATATTTAGACAGCTAGTAAACAGACACAAATTATTCTGTCAGTCTATATAGAGAAGTAGTATATATTTAAAAAATGTGGCAAACATCAAACACTGGAAAGGCCACTAACGAATCAAAATTGAAAATTAGACTATAATTTATTACCAGCTGATTGCACTAGTTAACTTATATCAAATTATTACTCCAAAATATTTCCGGTACTGGTTATCTACAGGCAGTACAATTACACAAAGTAAATACATGGTATTTAAATTTACCGCCATAAATATGTAATAAAGGGCACGTGGTGAACTACCACTTGCCTTTTCAAATCGACGAGTGAACTTAAGGTCAAGTTAGAGTATTTTGCTCTCTCTTCAACAGTGTCAGTCTACCTCTCAATAAATAAACCAGCAGTCATCTATTGTTACAACCAGCTAAACAAGATTAATTTTTCATTAAGTCCACCGTCTTTACACGAAATATATTTTTGTGTAAAGACGGTGGACTTAGTGAAAAACTTGGTATATATACACAACGGAATGGAAACAATTCAATTCAACAAGCTTATGTTTATTGGACCGTGCATCATCTTGATAGTTGAATAAAGAGAGACCAACTTGAAATCATTTGCTTTTTTATTTCATTATTTAATGCTCAACATGTTTCGGATGTTAATACATCCATCCTCAGGACCTTGCGACTTATTTGTTTAGTTATTTCATGGGTTGTATTGCTCTGGTTCGATGCGTGTTGGTGTTACGTTGTGGTTTGGCTGGGGTGGTGTGGTATCCGGACGCAGGCTTCAGGCTTCAGCAA
>Ga0123354_10009348_pt1 | contig 15002 bp, 9 predicted proteins | sample TergutLab28metaG_2_FD_97872 | JGI IMG/M metagenome (GOLD analysis project Ga0123354, IMG submission 97872) | Labiotermes labralis P4 segment gut microbial communities from Petit-Saut dam, French Guiana - Lab288 P4 | ecosystem: Host-associated > Arthropoda: Insects > Digestive system > Gut ...
ATCATTCTTATCCCACACTTGCCTTAGATATGAAGCTATAACGTGTTCCATTTGCTTGCAAACTACCGAGGTTAAACTAACCGGTCTATAATTCGTGACTAATGACCGATCGCCCCCCTTGTGTATAGGAATCACCGTGGCTCTCTTCCAGTCACCTGGCAGTGTACCATTATTCATTGTTATGCCTAGTAGTCGTGCAAGGTACGGAATCATGACTTCCCCACCCAGTTTAAGAATTTCTCCAGAGACCCGGTCTGGTCCTACTGATTTGTTTTTCCCTATCACTTTCATCCTTCTCCTAATTGTTTTAATATCGGTGGTGAATGGATCATCTGTGTTTTCATACTCTATATGAAGAATATTGCCCTTGCTGCTGAATACTGTCGAATAACAGGAGTTAAACGTATTGGCCTTTCCTATCGCGTCTGTAATGATCCGTCCGTTACAGTCCTTGATGGCGGGAATATCTTCCTTATTTCCTTTACGCCTTTATACGTATTTGTAGAAATCAGACCAACATTTACCCTCTTTGCTTAGTACTGATTTTAAGAATGCCTCTTGTGCCGATTTCTTGGCTGCAAGTAGCTGCTTAGGTGTAATATGAAAGGTAAGGGTATCCCAGTGCACAATTTGAAAGGCAAATGCGGAATTCATTGTGTACTTCCTCTCTTTGTAAACCACGTTTCTGGATGGAGATGAGTAGTCAGCCTCATGCACCAGCCGCTTTAGCCGAGAGAAAAAATCACCACGAAACATATTGCAGAAAAGGCTGCTCTGGATTCTGCAGAGAAACCCTTGTCCCTACCAGGGATCTACCCACAATTTCTCTGTCATCCCGTGCCAGATTTGATTAGGTTTTTAAGTATAATTGAGATCTGTCCTACTCTTTGTTGGATGTAAAGTATTGTGGAGGTATCTCTAAAAACTACTTCTATTAAGAAGTGTGTGTAAATACAAAAGCTTTTATGTTTATTGGACCGTGCATCATCTTGATAGTTGAATAAAGAGAGACCAACTTGATGTCACTTGCTTTTTTATTACATTATTTAATGCTCAACATGTTTCGGATGTTAATACATCCATCCTCAGGAGCTTGCGACTTATTTGTCGAGTTATTTCATGGGTTGTATTGCTCTGGTTCGATGTGTGTTGGTGTTACGGTGTGGTATCCGGATGCAGGCTGAAGCACTGGTGCTTCAGCCTGCGTCAGTGGTCGCGCGGTCTAAGGCGTGGGTCTACGGCCGCTCGCTTGCTGGGATTGTGGGTTCGAATCCTGCTGGGGTCATCGATTTCTGTCTGTGTTGAGTGTTGTGTGTTGTCAGGTAGATGTCTCTGCAATGGGTTAATCACTCGTCCAGAGATGTCCTACCGATTGTGATGCGTCGTTGTGTGTGATGCAGAAACCTCAAGAATGAGGAGGCCATGGCCCGCGTTGGGCTGCAGAGCCACAGGAAAAAGAAAAATTAGAGGTACGGAATCTGTTGAGTAGTTGGTTAACCGTAGCTTTTCATGATGAATTTGTTGCGTATGATTTGTGATGTGTGTAAAGGAAGTAACAATTTCCTTCTTATTGGGTCGTGCGTGAGGAAACGGAATTACGCTGACTACTTAGTACTTCACACAATGTTGCAGCGACTCCTCACGAAAAGGATGGGCCTTTTCTGTTGAAACATGTGCTGGCCTGTACTGCAATAAGAATATCGATTTTACGCATGGTACAGTCAGCATAATTCTGATAGTACAGAAACATTCATTTCGCTGTTTTCTCCTTTGCACTGTAGACACGTTAAATTTGCGTTTTTTCATGGACGTTGCACTTTCGCTTATGTTAGAGTGTTCGCGCGCGTCAGAACATGCTTCTAATTATCATAACTCCGAAACGTAAAGTATGGCCGGTATGTTTATGTATATGATATTTCGTACCTCATTCAAGACGACGTAGTATCAATGTATTTAGAGACAACTCTTCGTTAAAATTCCACATATCTCAGTCATCAACATTTTGTAACATGTCTACTCTGCGAGTGAACTTTCCGTGATTCTCTTCATGGTCGTCGCTTTCCTAACCCCTTGTTTATTATTCAGTTTTTAAGTGTTCGTTAAACGCCTTATGTTGAGGTGCTATCTGTCCCTCCGTCCGTCGAATTCTTTACAATGTATCAAGAACTTCGATTTTGTGTTGGTCACGTTCTTATATTTTCTGCTTCTAAGCAGTTGGACGGATTATTTAAATCCCGTTTTTAAAGCTTTCACCGAACTGTCGGGCAGTTCGGATTTCCAAACTTATCGACACATAACAAAGTCTAGTTTACGAACGGTCATAAATAGACGTCCATGCATTGCACATTTACACATAACTGATTTTATTTCAATATAATTTTGGAGAATTTCATTAAACGATTTCAGATCGTTGCATTTGTTAGCCGTATTGGCGCTGAATAAAGCCCAGTTTACGTATGTGGAAATTTTAATTATTTCATAAACCGTCTTATTGTTCTGGTTGAAATAATATATGGCGGAACTTTGCGAAAATTCTCATGTTAGTCTCATTTCTTCATAGAAAGGTCTGGTTGCACAAAGACTCTAACTAAAATTTCACAGATTTTTTGAAATCGGATAGTGGAAAATTCTACTTGGATATGTCGGGAAATTCTAGTGTCGAGCAATACTGATCCAAAATAAAAACAATAAATAAATAAATATATTTTATGTGGAAAATTCAGGATGTCTAACTAATGTTAGAACAGTTAACACACTTTGTAACCAGTGTGTTCTAAATGTGTATCTGAATATCCTTGCTACTGTACATTATATCATAATGCAAAATGGGAATGAATGTTAATTCCCTAATAATATTTACCTCTTCGATCAAAGTGGCCACGTGGTCTGATGCACGTACCTCCCGGTCAGTTGTTGCACATATTATGCATATGAATCCCGCTCGGTGTGTAGAATAACCTTGGTCTCTGTTGTATTCTTTGTTTCGTTTAATCATATGAGCCTTGCGATTGACAAATCGTCTGTCTAAGAAGAAAAAGTAAGAGGATTTCAGTAGGAATGTCCAGCTGTGACATACAGTACAATACCGATACAATATGCAATACGGTATATGGCGAACGCGATAGTGCATTGGGTTTAGCAACATGCTATGGGCTGGACGTTTCGGGGATACGATCCGGTTGGGACAAATTTTCCGTGCCCGTCCTGACCAAACCAGCCTCCTGTACGATAGGTACTGGGCCTTTTTCGGGGGAAAAGTTGGCCGGAGCTTGGTGTTGGCCACCTACCCCTTTCTATTGACGAGGTTGGGAATCGGTTGGAACTATAGCTACGCCTCCCCCTTTCACCTGCACAGGCATGTCATGGCATGACCTGTATATATTACATATTACAAGGAGATATTTTATTTTCCTGTGGTAATGCGGCCTAATTTGTGCTACGACCTCCACATTCACGAGGTTTCTAGATCACACACAACGACGTACCACAGTCGGTAGGACTCCTCTGGATGAGTGATCAGCTTGTCGCAGAGACCTCTAACTGACAACACACAACACCCAACAAGAAACAGACATCCATGCCTTCGGAGGGGGTTAGAACCCACAATTTCAGCAGGCGAGCGGCCACTGGGACCGGCTTACAGAGGTGTATTCCTACCAAATATTCGTCTAATTCTGTCAAGTGTCGTGAACGATGATATTTTCTGAACAAGTTCAAAGTTTCTCATTTTTGGAAATAATGGGTTGAAGAAGATTTCCTGATCAACGGCCTTAGACAATAGGAGAAAAAATATTAAAATTAATCTGACAACAAAAAATTGTTTGTGTTTCTCACAAGCTGAAGTTCGTGTTGAATGTTGGGTTTAGCAAATAATATTGAAGTTTCTATTAAGTGAACATTTTAAGTGTCATTCTGTAGTGAACAAGACTAAGCGGTGAGAAAAATGTTTCAATGCGGTATTTATTCATTTTTTATGAGTGTATATTTCGCGTATAGCGTAGATCCGTAGGATCTAATCCCTAGCATTCTCTTATCACATAATCTATATCAGACTGCATCTTTGCCCTTAGTTTTTTATGGTTCTTCGAGCACTTGAAATATCGGGCGCGCGAGTGTGTGTGTGTATATATACATATGTTAGAGCCTAACACTTCTCGCTGTGTTTGGCTGCTGGGGATTCCGATGAAGCCGTCTTCTGTCGATGAGGATCATTCTGGCTTACGACTGCAGAGTTTTCCCATTGCTGTTTCTTTCTTTGTTACTGAATTGCACTAATTGGAAAAAGGCAGACGTCAGAAGAAAGCACAGGAACAAAGAAAGAAAAAAAGAGCAGAATGCTTTACTCGGAAAAACTCTGGTTAATGATGTGTTCAAGTATTGTGTGCCCGTCTTATGGATCACTGCTTTCCGGAGGAGATGGCGGCATTGCAACACAAATCGTAAGTCACTTGTTCATGGTCGGATGTGTTTTTAGGTTAAACTGAACATGCTACGAAAGATGCAATAAGTAACAATTACATGTAAATTTTATTGACAATGAAACTGAACCTCTAAATAAATCTTGTAACATTCAGCGATGTCCTCAATGGTTTAATTAATATTTATCAAAAAATTTAATTATCCACTTTGAAACTGTGTTATGAATTTCCGCTGACCTAGTCGGAAAGTGTGTGATGAATCATTGGTCAAATTTTCCGACTTTCCGAAAGGAAGTGTTGCATGTATCTTGTACCTGATACAGTGATTGTGAAAATGTATTTAAGTGTTGGGTTCTGAACATTTTGTTGAACCTTATTGCAGCGTTTGTTTTCAATTTTCCATTTTCATTATTATACTTTCTATCTGTTAATTACAGACTTGAATTACATACGCGGCCACATTTTACGAACAGTCAGACTTTATCATAACGACCTACTGTTGTATATAATTTTAGTATTTTAATATTTTATAACTTTAGCTAGCACAACCTGTAAGGTCTCTGAAGATGGTGCGAGGGCACCGAAACATGTTGGAGTAATTATAATATAATTTTATACTAATTATATGTGCATTTGTTGGTTTAATAATAAATATTCAGGAGATGATAGGGGGACCGCGGGGGCACAGTGGTTAAGGTGCTGTGCTACAAATCGGAAGGTCGCTGGTTCGATCCCAGCTGATGTCATTGGAATTTTTCATTGACATAAAGTCCTTCCAGTCATACTATGGTACTGGGGTCGACTCAGCCTCTAACAGAAATGAGTACCAGGAATATTTCCTGGGGGTAAAGGCGATCGGTGCTTAAGGCTGACAACCTACCACTACCCTGTGCCGTTGTCACGAAATCTGGGAACCTTAACTTCCTGGAACCCTGTGGGCCCCTCCGGGCCTGTAATGAGACTGCTAAGTACGTAATAACTTATACAAAGTTTCGAAAGTAAATTAATTTAAGGTGTACGGAAATGTACACTCAGATTTTGTAAAAGCTATCCGTACGCAAGCCTGAAAAGGCCCTGAGGGCTCTAGGATTTTGAAAACCCCAGAATCCAGACAGTCGGCATATGAAGTTGGCAAAGTTGTTAGCCCCAAGCACTGAACGCCTTTATTCTCAGGAGATACCCTGGTGTTCCCTTTTGTTTCAAGCTTTGTCAACGTCGGGGCCGTAATGCGGCCAGAAGGATTAAGTCAATAAAAGATATCAATTACTCCATGGAGAATAGCACCCGCGATTTTCCAGCAATAACTAACCGTGACACCGCGTAGGCCACTCATATTATCTAAGTGACCAATTATATTTGTGTATTTCTATGTGGCGAGTGTCACAAAAGAGCTTTACAGAGATTATTACATTGAATTTGCAGGCAAACAGTGCCTACCACTTTTTTAACAACAAACAGTCAGCAGAAACGGAAGATGACAATTGGTAATAGAAGTGCGAGTTAATGTATTGAAAGCTTTGCCGACTGTTGGGTATACGAAAGTGAGTACAAGTGAAAATACTCGTATTGAATTAGTTTCATCTCTCGGTAGAGCCACTTCCAAAGATGCTCCACATAGAGAGAAACATACAGTTGAACAAAAAATCCAAGCGCAGAGATGTTAGGAATTTTTTTTTATCCTGAAGTGCATTATTTCAAATATCGACCCGGATACCTTTAAATCGAGATTGCTTCCGTGTTCTTCTCAGTACCTCCCGATACGTCTGTTTTAAGCGTATTAACGTAAGTCGTAGCAGCGCCCCTTATTTTACGTCCATCACATACGGTAAATACCGTCCAATCATACAGAACAATAAAGCCGAAAAGCCTTATGAAATACGTATAACCTGAAACTAATGATCAGCATCCAGTGTCAACCTTCATTGTGTCAGTGAAAATGGCGTGCTCTAGTTCTCACACCAGATAACGTCAAAGGGGTCAACACAAAACAGATTTAGTTACCATCTGTCTATTCATAACAGTCAATCTAATTTTGCACAGAAATGCATACAGAACCTGGAATTTGATTCGTTTTACAGCAGGATGAGAGTTTATGGTAAATATTTGATCGACCACTTTATCGGACAATGTATCTGGAATTCGGATCATATTGGAAAGCACGTTAATGAGATGGGTTTGTTGTTTGGTATGTAGCGTTCTGCATATCATTAATGTTTCTAAACCCTATGTTTAGGAGTGTTAATGCCAGAATTCAATTGCTGCTTAAGGCGTGTTTTGCATCGCCTTCTTTTCGACTTCACGCCTGTCGCAAGTTCGTTGTGATTTATTGTTTGACTAGCCGCCCGTAGCATGCGTAGAGGGACGACTTTACAAACCGACTTGAACCAAATGCCTTCAAGTCTATGAAACGCTAGTTTAATTCTTTTGTGGTACTACGATGAATTAATTTGTACAAGGGATTGATCATTTTTCATTCAGGTTTTCCCTGACGACTATTTGTTATTCGTAAGTGAGGATAAATATCATTATTTGGCGGTAACGTTTAAAGAAAGACTCAGCGCAAAGCACAAGGAATTTGCTTTAGAGCCCACTATGAGTCTGGGCTTTACTGCGGACGTAGGGCTCCAGTCTTCCTTAACTCTTTGCAACAGATGGAGTTCAATACTGTGACAGAGTGGTTAGAATTTTTAGAAAAGAGGAATTAAATTCACCCATTTCAAGAAATACAGATAAGTTACAAATTTTTCAATTTGGAAAACTTTCCTACGGGTTCTGTGTCTTGAATTTGTTTTAAAGCACTGGATATATCAATAGAGCATGCCTTGCAGCGAGTAAAATGAAAACACCTTGTTCTCTTTTCTGGCAGGTCTACCAACAACAAACAGGACTACCAACCGGTTTTTATTCACGGATCCTAAAGTAAAAGACTAATGGTGAGTTAATTTCAGTCCGAAAACACAACCAGTTTGTTGTTGTTGTGTTTTCTGACTAAAATTAACTCACCATTAGTCTTTCAACACGCAACGGGTATGACACACCTTAGAACTACAAAGATAATATACTACAACCCTTAATATCGATAGCAAAGATTACATAAGTAGAGCTGTTACGGATACCAAAGTGAATATTGTGAACGTGTTTAATTTTGAGTTCCCAACAGAGTATTATACTGCATTATGTGTTAAATACCGTAGATATGCACAAAAAGCAATCCGTATCATAAGATTCACATATAACGAAGCAGGTTTCAATCTCAGTTGGCACATAAATTACGAAAATCCCGGCTAAAGTTGGGGGGACGTACCGGATGACGGAGAGTAATGGTTGTCAATCAATGCTCAGGATCGGGAAGGATTTGGAGGCGCCAAGGCGGGGCAAATGAGGACTGCAGTCCGTGAGAAATGCAGCTACTCGACGCAAGGAGAAAAAGAAAGCGAGATCGTTTGAAAATGTCCAGTAAATTTTGCTGTTTCACACACCGAAAACCTTCAGAGTTTATTCTCTTCACGTAAAGCTGTTAGAGTGATTATATATCAAGGATTAACCGCACAGGCAGAAGTAAATGATATCTAAAAATTCCGTTTGAAAATTTTACAAGAAACAGGACATTTAAGAGACTTTGGAATGGGTGGGAAGTTACAAATTGAATATGAAGAATAATATTGGATTCGTCTTGTTGAAAATACAACCATATTTCGGGATTGTCTGAACACTGAAATTGAACGTTAGAGTTTATCGATAATCGACAGCTGGAATTCCCTAACGAGGTGATAAATGATGAACTTTTTAAGGCAGACCTTGCAGGACATACTTAACAGCCTATGTAAAATATTTTTATAGTCATGTATAGAGCAGTGAGATATTAAATGAGCGCTAATTGGCAGCAATATGCACAAACTATGAGTATGTAGGAAATATTTTATTGTGTTTCTGTATGTGATGCCGTTTTATAAGTTGGTAATATTTTTACTTTGAACCTGTCATACATCTGCCGCCCCATTATTCATTCTGTCTCCTCATATAGCAATTATGACGCTGGCTCCAGGATGCTTGTTTTCGGATGCTACTGAATCTAGGGAAGGGGAGCAACTGGGAGGAGATTTGGAGAATCAGTTACATTCCAAAACTTTATCGCCGGAAAAGTTCTGTATGTAAACAGGATGAGGGATATAAAATATCGAAAGCACAGAGACACAAGAACGATTACTTTTGAAAGTCGGACCGATTTCCCGATATCCTTCCTTCTATTTCATAAAGTTACTGAAAGGGGTAACTGTCCAATATTTTGTACCTACATTCGTTTTGTAATTAAACAAGTTGAATTATTAGAGTGCAGCGTACAATTACGTTGTGTATGCTATAGTAAAACATGACTCGACAATAACAAAAAGATGCGGTAATCAAAATTATGCAAACTACATGTGGCGGTATAGCTCGGTCAGTATAGTGACTAGCAGCAAGGAACGAATTAGATTTCAGGAATGAATTTTGGTACAGCATTCTTGTGGGATACATGACAAACTCAGCCCCCCTACACACTGTTTATGCGGAATTTGTTCCCAGGGGTAAAGTTGACGGAATGTGAAGCTGACCGCTTGCGTACATTTCGCTCTGAGTAGAATCTCTATTTTCCTTTACGAATAAATTCCATAATTGTTAATTGACCAACTGCATTAATAACACTACGAAAATGATGATAATATAAAACAGAGGTCAGTGGTCAGCTGTATTGTTCATCTGCTGTATCTGTGGAGTAAGATACCTCGATGTCAATTGTACCGAAAGCTGGGCGAGCCAAAATGTCGGCGTTGATTAGTTGCTACTGTCAGGAATCTAAAAAGAGTTTCTGGGCCGTTCGGCCCATATCCCAGCCGTTGTATCGACTGAGCTACACCGACACCTGCTTGTCGCAGTAAATAACAAAAATGGGACACGTGACACGATTTGATTTCAGTTTTATAATTCTTATGTTCACTGGATAGGCATGTAATTTTCTCTTCATATTAACTTCTCAACGTTAGTTGGAGAAATTTCCACGCAGATGTGTACGTCTGTCACCCCGCCACATATTTGCCATATAACTCGTCTCGAGCTGCCTATACCACCTTATCCTAAATAAGGTAGCGGAACCCAATTAATCTCCAAGCTGCATTATATTTTTGGACTCAAACTTCAACCGCATTCGACATTATTTTATGTATTGAACACCAAACTGGTCGTGAGTTCCCCCTGTCCCTCGACCTTCCCCCTGTCCCTCGACCTGTCCCTTCACAACAACCAGACAAGGCAGATTGCGTAAGTCTAGCGCAGCACAGGATTTTACATTACGATGCACAATCCCAGTTCATTTACTCGTAACAACCATTTCGAATATGCAGCTCTTCGACTAAATATAGATCACACTGACTTACAGGCAGTAAGCTGAAGTAGTGCAGTGTATGTGTACGGTGTTTGATTCGTGTTTGTCATGTAAATTGTCTTTAGCGTGCAACAGAGTTTTGATGACCATAGAATATCACTGCCAGTGGACGTCACCTACCTAGAAGTGAAGCTGGCCGGACAGCAAGTAACGTACACAAGTGTCTGTCTGTCTGTCTCCATATCTTTTACTGTGGTATTGTTAATTACAAAAAGAATTTTACTTCTTATACTCCAGTAGTGAATTTAGTAGTAGTAGTAGTAGTAGTAGTAGTGGTGGTGGTGGTAGTATTTATAGTAGTACTATAGTGGTAGTGGTGGTAGTAGTAGTAGTAGTAGTAGTAGTGTAGTGGTGGTGGTGGTATTTATAGTAGTACTATAGTGGTAGTGGTGGTAGTAGTAGTAGTAGTAGTAGTAGAGTCTTCAGTTATTTAGCGATTCTCTGTAAAGAGTAATGTTATATAGTACAATCGAAATGGCGTCTCTATTTAAAGGCACTTGGAATACACTTTTTTGCGTACTTAATGATCCGTTCAGTAGATCAGATTGCGTTAGGTTCAATGTTACGATGAGAAGTAAATAAAGAGTTACAAAGGATGTGAAGGAAAGAGGTGATTGAATAAGAGTTGCTACCAATATCATTCATCTAAATATGAATGTGGAAATTTACGGAAATTTATTTTGAGGATAGCTTGGCTCCAGGCCAATATTTGCACAGAAATGTCGCGACGTTCTTTTGCATGAAATTTTTTTTTCGGAATGTGGTAAATACCGTCTTATATATTACATGAAATTGAGTTTTACTTATTATAAATTTCACTTTGTAACATACATATAAAAGCGGGTTCCGGCAATATTTTTAAGAGTAAAAAAAGCACACAGCGAAATAGCAGGTGTAATTCCAGAAGTTCGTCTTCTGTATATACAGTAATTGTTGCGAAGCTAATTATACTACACCGGGGGGTGAGTAACTTTCCTTTCGCTGCCTTTGATAAAATATTCGCTGCATCAAAATGCGTGTAATGTACATATTTTATACTATTAGTAGATACATATTAATTTACAGCAGTGTTTTTGTAAGATGAGACTTTCATGAAAAAAATCGTTAAAGTTACTTTTCAGCTTCACGTCCCATACGTTTGCCTACCAACATACAAAAGAGACCTTCCCAATGGCAAATTAAATTGAAGCGGTTTGGAAACGAGAAATTGGAGCAGACGCGACCTCTGCTTTTTGCGACGTAGGTTATACACGACGAAGAAGGGACTTATTGTGGGGCTTTTTTTACAGCGTGTGGTCCGTCAAGTGGGTCCGAGCCTTTCAGAGCATGGTCCGTCACATGGCTGGTACAGGTCAACGCGATGTCATAAACTGACCACAATATGCAAACAAACAGGCTGTGTTGGACTCAAATCGCTAAAGTAAATGAAGTGTTTACAGGAATATGCGATTTGTGCTATGAATGTTAATGTCGTCATATACTTAAGACTTACCATTTATCTACCATTTAGAACAAATTCTTAGTATTCGGGAGTGCTTACCAGGTATTACTAATTCACAAACGTGGTAACCAAAATAAGAATCCACACTACGAAATTAATTATCGAAGAGAGGTTGCAATGGACAGACTTGTGGATAATAGGACGACAAACCGATTTCAATAACTGATTACATGGAACCTTTCTAGAGAACTTACACAGCTAGTCAAAAGAAATTTTTCGCAGTTTGTGGAGGGCGACGGTTTTTTTACCGAGTTTTAAGAGCTGATATCTGGTCGCTCCAATAAGCCATCTTAATCCAGTCTACACCCTTGCATCTCGTATTTTGAAGACCCATTTTAATATTATTCTATCCATTAGGCTTATGCTTTCCAAGCGGTTATTTCTTTCAAGTTTTCCAAAAAAAAGTCCTTAAGCATTTTTCTTTAATCGCATGCGTTCTACGCGATCAGCTTACCGTATCCTCCTTGATTTGATTACCTTATTGATATTTGGTGAGAAATGCAAAAGGTAAAAAACCTTACACATTTACAACCACAGCACAAAATGTAATTTCCATTGAAATATCAGAATATGTTACCAAAATTCCTCGTCTCACATTCTATAAAAATACCTCATTACATGTTGCATCGTAACGGATTATTTAAAGAAACAAACAAACAGGCGCGGTCGTCGTCCTCAGTAAGTTATGCTGCAGGCTCTGAACCACTCCAACGCTGTACTCACGATAAGGTGAGGTAAATTCAGTCAACAACACAATTTTAAATATATGGCTAAATGATAGTGTTTATTAGCAATGGAAAACTACATATTTCGGCCTGTGGTGGCCATCATCAGGTTTTGACAACTTTCTTGCTATAAGATTTATGCATATTTTATATAACTCTAATAGCAAGAAAGTTGTCAAAACCTGATGATGGCCACCACAGGCCAAAACATGTAATTTTTCATTGCTAATAAACACCATCATTTCGCCATATAATTATAGTTGTGTTGTTGACTGAATTGACCTCACCTTATAGTTTAAACACACAACGGGGATGGCACACCTCAAAATGTTGTACTCACGAATTTTACCTTGCTTTAAACAAGGAAAGACCTATGCATTTTCTACGCGTATTGTCTTATGCAACCACAGGCCTTCGGATGGGGCAAATTCCACATACATAAATACCTATAAAATTCCCAGATAAATTACTTCCCAAACCCAAAAACGCTCAAAGGAGGTAAATCATTACAGTTAGAGAAACAGAATCACTGTAGATGAGATCTTCGCTCTTGTGTGCTGTGTACGCAGTGTAGGTTGGTAGTTATTCGCCGGCGTTTCATTCGTCTCGGACTGCTTGACCGTTGACGATGGGAGAGAGAGATTGTACCGAAACGTCTGTAACTACCAATTTAAGTTGCGTAACGTCCGAGAAGAGCGAATATCTCATTGACACGGCGACGGAAGCCTGAAACCACTCTGAATCTCTGTAGTCACAACTGCACATAGCAACCTGTTTGTGTATCTCTTGAGGAACAGGGAGAAGGTCATACAGGTTGCAAGGTTTCATATGAGTACGTGCACTGTTTTTGGACTTAGAATAGAAAATGTATGGGCTACTTCGAATTTATTAAGGTATACCAGGCGGAAGTCCCTAAGCTCGGAGCAGGCAGTACTGATTGTATGTAATGAACCATGGATGAGTAAGGTGCCGGCACGCTAAGGTCAGCGGTTTGTACAGTTCTGTTGTCGGGTTAATAAGCCCAGTAGTCTGCAGGAAAGTTCAATATTTCTCTTTTCTTCGTCTTCCTCTTCTTCCAGCCCTTCTCATGTTTGTTATGATACCCTTGATAGCTTAATAGTTCTCCGATGTTGCTGAAAACACCTATCGAATGTCTGTAGAATGTACACAAGGGGATTGCTATTCTGCTATTCATATTCTTTCGTACATTTAAGCAAAAAAGTTTGTTAGCCGTCTCGATAAATAAATACAAGATTTGTAGGCCGTCGTTTAATCGGATCTTTCGTCCTTGTCACACAAAGCCATGTCTGTGAACGGCTGACGGGGGATACATTCTTGTCCGCAAATTGTAGTTGACATTGTCATGTATTTTACAACAGGAAAAAAGTCTGTTATTAATCAATAATGATTTATTATCCAGAGAGACACAACACTTGAACACCGTACATTCATTTATTTACTTTTGTACAATATGTTTCGTCCGTTCTATTTGGCCATCATTGGGCAGAAACACAACTACACATTCGAAGAAGTTTGTTTTAGCAGAGTCCTCTCTTTCGCAATTTATATTCTCGTGGCACTGCGGCCTAACGCGGGCCAGAGCCTCCTCATTCTTCAGGTTTCTAGATCACAGACAACGACGCGCCACAGTCGGTAGGACTCCTCTGGACGAGTGATCATCTCGTCACACAGACCTCTACCTCACAACACGCAACACTTACAATAGACAGACATCCATATTCCCGACGAGATTCAAACCCGCATTCTCGACAGACGAGCGGCCGCACACATACGCCTTAGACCACGCGGCCACTGGGACCGGCCTTCTTCACAATTAGCGTGGTAAAATATATAATTTATTTACAAGTCCCAATAAATAAAAATAAACACAAAAATATGCGTGTCTTCAGGCTTCCACCACGAAGTAGCTGAGATGTCTGCTGTTCTGAAAGCTTCTTCATGGACTTCTTGACCCTTGAAGGTGGGACCGACAGGTTGTCCCGAAACGTCTTAAAGAATTACCACAATACGCTGCGTAATATCGCAGGAGAGTACAGAGGACATTAAATAATAGTAAATATTGTTATTAAAATCCACAAGAATTGTAGATTTTAACTACATTTTATGTATTTATTATTCCTTTATGGGGAATAATATACGAGTATGTCATGTATTTTGTTACACTAATTGTGAAGGAGGGGCTTCTGCCATATTATTTTTTTTTCAACTATGCACTTGTATTTCTACATCAAGATGGTCGAATTGAACGGCCGTAACATGTTCTAGGAACGTAAATAAATGAACATACAGTGTTCATGTGTGTGTTAGTCTGGGTAATACATCGATATTGATCACCTAGCACAAGGGGATGATGCTACCTAAATTTGCTGTTATCTGTATTTGTGTCAAATAAATTTGGTATGTGCTTTCTTAACATTTGTCCATTCTTAATCGGAAGCTTTCTGTTGTGACCACGAGGGTAATGGGGCGAATATTACTTGGTCTTGAGGAGTGCCCGACTTCACCCTCAGCAATGGGAGTGTTGTGGGTACCACGTCACAATCCCCAGGTCCTTAGAAAGCAGTATTATATGTTAACACGAATTAATTATTCCACAAGTCTTCGAGTATATCTTTAGTTGAGAACGCTCACGGTAGTTGATGGGGATGTCTCTTCAGTATTATCTGGGTTGTCCGCAAGAGGCATTTCCAAAAACGGCTATTAACTTCATCGTATCTGGTTGGCTGATTGGCTCTCTCTTACTCTCTCCCTTGCTCCTCCCACCTCCGAAGGAACAGAGCCGTTCTTTATCTGCTCTACCCCCCCCCCCCCCCCCCCGGGGTGGCTAAAATCTTTTTCATTTCTTTATTTTTGTTTTTTTTTTTTTTTTTGCTATTTTTATAAAAAAAACAAACACCAACTAATCCCTTTTCTGAAAA
>Ga0123354_10009350_pt1 | contig 15001 bp, 9 predicted proteins | sample TergutLab28metaG_2_FD_97872 | JGI IMG/M metagenome (GOLD analysis project Ga0123354, IMG submission 97872) | Labiotermes labralis P4 segment gut microbial communities from Petit-Saut dam, French Guiana - Lab288 P4 | ecosystem: Host-associated > Arthropoda: Insects > Digestive system > Gut ...
AGTTACAGTTTTTAGTACTCCTGATGATGGGTGCTGTGACACCTGAAACATGTAGAGTGACTTTGCAGTAAATAAATATCTGCATACTGTTGCATCTGGTTGGATTTTTATTAACACTGAATTTTGATGCACGGAACCATGAGTTTAAAAAAAAAAACCCTTAACCACCTCCAATAAACAGAATGCAAGAGTACTTCCTGGGTTAAAAAACAAATTACACAAGTGTGAGTGAGTGTGTGTGTGTGTATGTGTGCGTGTGCACACGAGCATGTACCAAACACAACAGCCAAAACAGGTGGCACATGTATAATGTTTGAAACACTTGCTTCTATTTTCTGCTATGTTATGGTATGTCTTACAAAGTTCACAGCTAATTAAAAAGAATGGGATCCTTCTTCCATGTTTCAAACCCTTATTTTAGTTCAGTGCCAAATATATCCTCAGTGGACATTTTACAAGTCTCTGTCCTGGAAGTTTTATATTTTGTCTCAAATTTTTCTTCTTTATGTTTACAGCTTCGTTAAATTTCCGAGTCACACACTGGTTACAGTTTGACACATCTCCATGAACGTGGAAAACTAGCAGTCCTCTCAAAAAATGAATTAAATGCAAGATAATTTTATAGTAATGCACAAACAGCCACAATAATGTAGCACTACAAAAATAACGCATTTATCTAATAAAAAAGAGAAAGTATGTACACACCTCATACTCGTAATGTTCAGAGGGCAACCGAAACAAATTCTGTGACCATGGTCTACGTTCACTATACAGTTTGTTATTATTACACATCTAAATTAATTCTCTTTCTTCTCATACTAAAAACATATCTACAGAAAAACAACAGCTCATGATTCCATTTGGTATTTTTAGAATTCATGTAATGATAATGAATTCAATAAAACATTACTGGAATAACAAGCTCAGCTTCTTTTAATTTATCTACCTATATACTTCTCTGCAACATTTAATAACAGTGATGTACTGTTGGCTACACAAAGAGCATACCAGTGTACTTAAAGGTGTATAAATCGTTAATGCATCTTCATTTGCAGTACTTAATGCAACATGTTCTGACCCTAAAGAGTCATCATGAGGCTAAATACTGATTAAAACACATGATACGCTATACTGTTGCACTGCAGTTAGTAAAGCAACTGTATAGCCTTTTTGGGTATTAAGCCTGATGATGTCCCTTTAGTGTCAAAACATGTTGCACAAATACTCTTATAAAGGTGTGTTTATAACGGTATATAATCATTTAATTATAGGAAAACACAAAGGAATGTCTAACTAAAATTCACACCATTGTAAGTCAAGTCTTCAACTATCTGGCATGAGCAATGGTTAACCACTGGTGCAGTCTCAATTAATATTATGTTTGCCTCATTTTAAATACACCGGTTTAACTTCCAAGTGTACTTGCACAGTGCAAGTCTCATCATCAACTCATTAAATTCACTCTTAGCCCTTCAGGTATGGTTCTAAGATGTTGCAATGTGCTGCTCAAGAAGGGCACAGGGGAGTAATCTTATATACACAAAACAGACTGAAGCATATTATAAAAAAGAGCTTATTTTTCCTAATAAATATTCATGAAATGGTGAATGATTTTGCTGCCAAGTCTATATTTGCTTGCAACACAAATTCATGCTATCACAGTTTCTTTTATAATTGCTGAAATGAAACACTGTGCTATGCAAGGAGAAGACACAGACTGGGCAGTATGAAGTGCAATGTGAAGTGATGCTTCGAGGTACGAATGACAAACAAACATAATTGGGGATTAACGCCCTCAGATTCAACAGAAACCAGGAACCTGCTAGACACGCATCATGAACAATAATCCATACACCGATGTTTTGAAAATTATTACTTGTTGAAAGTATATATATATATATATAAATAAGTAAATATATATATATAAAATAATGGCACCAAAAAATATACATGTACACTAAAATTATTCTACGCATAAAACAGACCCTACATGTTTTGGCCAACTACGTGGCCATCATCAGGGACATAAAATACAAAAGTCTGATACAATAGAAATACAAAATAAAAATGAAAGATATATAAAAACATATCAGACCCAATGCAAAAGTGTAATTGCAATCATATGAGAAAGTGGTTTAAAATGTACATAAATATGAGTTATTATGATAAGAATATGTTGATAATGATTGAGCAATGTACACAGTAGTGTCAGTTAGCAGTTCACAATATGACAGAAACTGCTGTGTTGTGGATTGCATGGTAAACCACAGTGTTTATGTATAGGCTAATTTTAGTATACATGCGCACATGTGCTGGTGCCATTGTTTTGTGTGTGCGTATATATATATATATATATACATACATACATTCGATTAATGCAAGGATCACGGATCATATTAAATTTTAAAACACGTGCAGTAAAACTCCACTTCTCTGGATTAATTGGGATGGCGAGCCATCTGGATATGCAGAAAATCTGGATAATTGGATATTTCTTTGATAATAGGCTACATTGGCAGTTTGAAGTTCAGCTGTTACTATTTACATTATGTACCTGCATCTCAAACTTTTGACCACACCTTATTTGAAGCTCTAGAAGCCATAACACTGCATTGTACTTGATCCGATAACCAGTAATTTCAAGAAAAGTTAGTTTTGTAGAATTCTCAACACATTTACCCCAAGGGCCAAACAGACCCCGATAACTGGCGATCCGGATAAGTGGAGTTCTACTGTAAGTCTAAAATGATCCCAATGAAGAAAATGCTGACAACTGCTGTACTGAAACTGACTGGTTGTTCTAACTGTCGAAAACTTTTGTTTATGGTCTAACCCTAACATGGCACCTATGTTTGTTCACCACAGTTTGTAGGGTGGCAGAAAATTGAAGTACCATATAATAAGGAACTTCTGCTCACAAACTTTCACAGGCACTATATTAGGATCTGACCATATTTAAAAATAATCACTCTAAATGAAATATCTTACACATGAACGAAGATCAACATTCAAATTCCAAACAACTAAGTTCATTCTTCTCCCAATAGCAGTAACTTTAAGATGTGTCATATGGCAGCTTGCCCCATTTTGCAACAGTACATCACCATACTAAATAAGAGTACTAATTTGGTTTCCTTTGGTACAAGTTCAAAGTTCATGTGACTAATCCTTCTATTTACAACTGGTATAGGAATTACTCTGTGAACTTTCAGATCAAATACCAACTGCAGTCGGCCTGGTGGTAGAACTAATCACTCCTGCACCAACAAGATATTAATGGACTGAATAGTAGCTAACCACAACACAGATAACAACATTTTATGCAGGAGGCTGAATTTATTTCTCACACCAAGTACAGTCATTACACACAATATGGAGTTTTTTGGTTATGGGTCATCACTGTTTAAATAATGCCCACATTTACTATGCTATTATCAAAGTACAAATTAATAAACAATTATTGGTATTACTGCACTTTTTAATTTAATTTAATTCATTTCCTTTTTTTTTTATAAGTTACAAATATTTTATAATTTTTTTAGAAAAAAATTAATCTTCCATAGAACTGGGACTGCAGCAAAATTGCACTCATGTAATCTTATAGTTCTAAAATAGGTGCTAATGGATTACTGAATTACAAATGTTTAATACAATGGTTGACAAAGACTTGTTCCTGGGACTCCATTGTAGCCATTCCATCCTTCGTACACTTCATCATTTACAGCTATGAAAAGTAATGATACAATCCGGACGTCCCTTGCATTCTTTTTGTACCGAGAGTTCGAAGGACAGCGAAAGGATCGCCCATCCCGTTTTTTCCTTCCTCCTGACCATTCTGCGACACTGAGGAATTACATTTCTGTGGTGATGCTCTAAGAACACTTGCATATGTTGTACCTCCTCCATTTTGTCTCAGAGTAGACGAGTGTGAATTATCACCAGAACTTTGATCATGTCCATCTCTATTACCAAATTCTGCATTGATATGGTGCTTCTGAGGTTGGTGTTGAATGTGTTGCTGCTGTTGTGCAAAGCCATCTCCCTGTAGCTGCTGATTTTGTAGATGTGTTGGGCAGAACACTGACACAGGTGTAGGAATATCCCTCTGCAACTGAGCTGACATTTCTCTCTCATGCACACCAACAGGTACTGGTGCCAAATCTCTTTGATGTAATCCTGCAGATAATTGGGACTTCAAGTCTCTCTGCTGATGAAGTGACAACTGTGACAACATTTCTCTCTGTGGAAGGTTCACTGGCAATGCTGGTGTAATGTCTCGCTGCAATCCGATGCTGACAGCTGCACGCGCATATCCAGCAAAAGCTCCACTTGTTCCACTAGTACTTTTGTCCACTACACCATCCAAAATACAATGTACAGGTGTAAAATTGACATTTTCCTGTACTGAAACAGGCACAGAGGACTGTGGCTGACGGCGATACAAAGGTACCGACTGTTGCTGCTGCTGCCGTTGAAATGACCATCCATTACTCATGGTTGTGTCAAGGCCTTCGCTAAGATTCAAATTATACATAAACCTATTTGTGAAGTAAGTCACATTGTCTGTGTGTTGTAACTGTAGTTGTAGTTGTTGTTGCTGCTGTTGCTGTTCTTGTTGTTGTTGTTGATGTTGTTGTTGTTGTTGTTGCTGCTGCTGCTTCTGCTGCTGTTGTGATTGTTGTTGTTGCTGCTGCTGATGATGATGCTGCTGCTGTTGCTGGAGCTGGTGGTTGTTGTGGTGGTGGTTGCGGTTGTGCTGGTGCTGGTGCTGCTGCTGTTGTTGGAGGTGGTGGTGGTGGTGGTGGTTGAGCTGCTGCTGCTGCTGTTGTGGTGGTGGATGAAGTAGTGTTGGTGATGGTAGCAAATGTTGTTGCTGCTGATGATGGAAATGGTTATGATGCTGTTGGACTGGTGGTTGTACGGTACTTCCTGCTCCAATCCCTGCCGCAAGCATCATAGATGCTTCGAGATCTCTTGACATAAAAGGTTTGCTATACATTACAGCAGACCAAGATGGCAGATCAACTGGCTTCTCACCTCCAGCACATAAATCTGGATGACTTGGAAGCAATTTTTCAGATGGCTGTGGCATTTGATGACTGGCCTAATAATAAAATGAAACATATTTTGAATATTATTCAACATCTGACATTATGTTAAATACAAAACAAAATTTTGCAACAGACCTACAACACAAGAGACATACCACAGAGTACCCACAAAGGCCCAACATGCTTCAAACATTTCAAGAACATTTACATGATATTTTACATCATGAGAAGAGATATCAGATAAAGCAGTGATGAGTAACATGCTACATCTAAACAAAGGACGAACAAAGACAAAGACGTGACATTCCATAACTACAGTTACAATTTCAGGGAAGTAAGCGTTGAGTTAGTGATACTGTTCACTCAGCCTCAGAATCATGCACTCCTATTAACATCTTGTAGCTAACCCATTAGCGCTATAAAGTAATGGAGCACAGTACTCTGTCTCACAACACATCTGCACCTATACAAGGATAAAAGAATGCAGAATTAGTCCAAACATGACAATATCTACGAATAAATCAGCTGCATGTTTCGGCTATATATATATCTGTTATTAGGCTGAACACAGAACCATAAATAAGAAAAAAGTATAACATAATTCAATAAAATTGTATGGACGAGATCTCGTCTTACATTATTATACAGTTGTACAAGGTTATATATAAAAGTATGCAAGTAAAATGGGGCTTGCAAGAAAACTGTGAAAGGTTATGTGAGTTATAAGTCTTTAAGAAATTTTTTTAAAGAATTTTTGTGGAGTCATAGGTGAGCAGTGGGCCAGGAATGGCTACAGGCTGGACGGTTCCGGGATCGAATCCTGGTGGGGGCGAAATTTTCCGCACCTGTCTAGACCTGCTCTGGGGCCCACCCAGCCTCCTTACTATGGGTACCAGGTCCTTCCCGGGGGTAAAGAGCAGCTGGGGCATGACGCTGACTCCTCACCCCCTCCTAGTGCCATGGTCAAGAAAGAGTAGAGCTATACCTCTACTTCCCCTACGGGCCATACGGCCTATACAGAGCCTCAGTGCCTGTACAAGGGTGCACCTTTACCTTACTTTTACATAGGTGAACAGATGATCATAAGAGTTGTTCAATAGAAAAATTATGTGTTCTCAGATGGAAAGTTATTAAGTATAATGTATTTTGTCAATATAATGTGGATACACATGTGTATTGCAGACCAAATGCACAGATCACATCTTAATCTTGGTACTTCCTTTAAAATATGTAATTATGAATGACATGCATAAATTTAATGTGATGTACAATATGGTTGATATGCTTTGGTAAAGGCTGTTCTCTTTTGTGCACAATAGTTAGTATGATGTGCACTGTACGATCATTGAAGGCCTCAAGACTTTTTATAATTCACATAACCCTACACAATTTTATTGCTAGCCCCACTCTACTTATGTACTTTCATACATAAACTTGTACAACTGTACATTAATGTACGACGAGATCTCGTCCACACAACTGTACTATATTATATTAAAGTTTTTTTTCTTATTTATGGTCCTGTAATCAGCCTGATGAAGGTTATATAAAGCCGAAACATGCAGCTGATTTACACACAGGCAAAGTTGTGTTTGGACTGTTATTCTGCATTCCTATATCCTTACACGTGTGTAAGTAAAAAACAACAAGAGATGCCTTGTCTAAAAATATCTGCACCTGTTACATGTACCTGAATTCAAAAATCATGTTTTTTTAAGCCTGTAATTATCACAACTGGAGCCATGGTAATACAGTCAGAATAGTGACTACGCTACAGACTGGGTATTCCACGGTCCAAATCGCAGCAGGGTCAAGAGATTTAGCTTTGTGTGGTATGTCCAAACTGGCTCTGGGACCCACCTAGCCTCCTACTTAATGGGTACACGGGTCTCTTACCCAAGGTAAAACAACAAGTGTGTGAGGCCGACCATTCACCATGATCTAGTGTTAGGGTTAAGAATTCGTAGGCCTTCAAGGCCTGTATAGCAACAACTATGCCTTTATTCAATACCTCCAACCTAGTCACCTCCAAAAACATTCACTTGTATCTTTTCACCTGATTAGTCAAGGCAACAATTACATGAGGTATTCTACACCACAAAGTGCCAAAAGAAATTGCAAAGAATCATGCTCATCTTATACAGCTCAACTGTATGATGAGGTTTGTTAAGTCTGTAAACAAATTAATATAAACACGGAATGCTGTTTTTATAGGAGTCAGTCTATGCAATTGAAATCACCTGCACTTGTGGACCATTGTGGTGGTGATGTTGAAGATAATGCTGCTGTTGCTGCTGATTGCACATTACCACTCCTGGCTGCGGACACAAATTCTTATCTACAAACAATTCTTCCAAGTTTCGGATCACATCAGGGGGCGGAAATGACTCATGGGGTGTCACTGGTGGAGAAGGAGGCTTTGACGGTCTTGAACCATTATGCGTATTCGATGTGCTAAGCACCAAAAGCTCCATGAACCTAAAATAAATTATATACTTAATTACTTACTTACTTATGCCATGGTGGAGAGTCCTTCTTGACAAGCTAATCAGTTCTCAACTAGTCAAGAAATTCCCTGCATATTATGGAACCCTAAGGTCCATTACCACACTCACACATGCCCAACAACTGTACCTATCCTGAGACAGTTCGATCCAGTCCATGCCTCCACATCCCACTTCCTGAAGATCTATCTCAATATTATCCTCCCATCTATGCCTGGCTCTTCCAAGAGGTCTCTTTCCTTCAGGTTTCCCCACCAAAACCCTGAATATGCCTCTCCTCTCCCCCATAAATAAATTTTATAATCACCAATACATATTCAATTCAAAATTAACCCCTCTAATTACATATTTATAACATATACAGGGTACCATAGAACTGCCCTCTCAGTAATCCTGATTTGCTGATATATGCTTGAACACAAATTTATATTAATAATTTTCAAGAATGTGCCTTTTTTGACAAAAAAAAAAAATAAAGCTATGGTATATAATGTACCAGTTCCATTTTTTGACACAAACGGATAGAGGTCAAAATTTAGCTTTGTGACTTCCACTAGACTACAAATACTTGTGTGCAGGACAACTCAGTGCATCAGCATGTTCTTACCACAGTCACTGTACTCAGGGCCAATGCGAGAGCACTGACACACCTAGCAGCCACCTCAAATAGAAAATTTTACAGTTATTTTGTTACATATGTTGGAGGAAAATTAGTTGCTCCCCTATTTGCATGGTGCCCACTGATTTGCATGTCATCTGAATATGCCACACAACAGCATGAATAAAACTGCCTTAATAACTGTCATAAAAAATGTCCAGTTTTGGGGAATTTTGGGTTATTAATTATGACAGAATACTGAGGAATTTGGGCTGTTTTTAACTTTAGGGTTGGAGGGGCAAGGGGGGGGGGGTCTTATTGCCTGGATATCCAGTTACAAAGGTTTGCACTGGCACTAATTGTATTCACCTTTCTTCTGGAATGTCCTGATGTCATACCACATAAACACAAGTTACATACAGGTTAAGCTGCAAAGCTACATATTTTCCATTTCATAGGTACAGGGTCATTATTTTATCTGGCAACAAACAGTTCCCACTTTCTGCCTGCGAATTTATATCATGCTAATGTAGCCCACTTATGATAACTGCCCACATGTGTGACAAAAGTAGTGGGATGAAGTGACAACAGTTGTCAGATAAAATAAGGATCCTGTACTGTATCAAATTCAAACAGTGGTGCAAAAAATGCATTTCTGTACAGAAATACCAGATGGGTCAGTAAGAACACATGCAAGGTATTATGAACATGTCAGTCTAGTTACCTGGTGGCAGTCTCTAGTCCAGCAGTATCCATGAGGTGATTATACCACTCAATCTGTCTGGATTGTGACTCCATCATTTCTGTCAATGTCATGTTAGGAGGAAGAAGCCTGCTCCACTCTCCTGATCCAGGATTCTATTAAAACAAAAGCGAATTATACAAAAAGACTGAAAATAGGAAAGCAAATTCATAAATACAAATGAACTTCATACTTAATTATATTTATCAACAAATACACATACACCACGGGCCAGGTAGCTCAGTCGGTATAGCGACTGAGCTACGGGCTGGATGGTCTTGGATCGAATCCCGGTGGGAGCGAGATTTTCCGTCCATCCAGACCGGCCCTGGGGCCCACCCAGCCTCCTGTAAAATGGGTAACGGGTCTTTGCAGGGGGGTAAAGTGCGGCCAGGGTGTGCTGCTGACCACTCACCCCCTTCTAGTGCTGCGGTTATGGAAGAGTAGAGCTACACCTCTACCCACCCTCTGGGCCACACCAGGGCCTGTAATGGGAACACTTTACACATACACCATGTAAACTATTACACATTATTTGTACATGTCAGCTCTCCTACACATTTTTGGCGAATGTTTGCCATCTTTAGCAATGTGATAACACAAAGGAGTTTATACATACATAAAGTTAAAACAACATAAATTACATACAGTGCATAAGAAGAAGTAGTAGTAGCTATGGACATAACAATATAAAAGCGGTTGACATACTCATGGTTAAAAATTCATTAATGTATCATTGTTTAGGATGTATGTAAATACTTGTGTGCATACAAACAACTGAAGTAGATTCTTCATTCCACAAAGGATCTAATCCCTGTGACATGATGTGGTGTGGGCACACCACACCAGATGTTTGTTCGCACACGTACATTGTAAATGACAACATACTAATGAATTCTTAACCATAAATATATCAAAAACATAATATTGTATTGTAATGTCCATAGCTACTAATACTTCTTTTTATGCACCGTGTGTACATTTATGACATTATGTATAAATACTTCTGGCTAAGCATCTCCCTGAACATGGCAAACACTCAATGAAACATGTAGGACGGCTGATATGTACAAATAACATGTAATATTTTGCATGCTGTATGTGCACTTGTTCTTCTTCTTTTGTTGGCGTTACAACCCACTATGGGTTTTAGCCTTCTCGGTGATTTTCTTCCATTCCTTCCTTTCCTTACTCAGTTTTCTCCACCCTCTTATTCCCATCGTCTGGATGTCTTCCTCAACGTCTTCAATCCATCTTTTCCTTGGTCTTCCTCTGATTCTCCTACTTATTGGCTTCCATTCTAGTATTCTTCTAGGCATTCTCATTCCATCCATCCGCATCACATGTCCTAGCCAGGCTATTCTTCTGCTTTTTAAGAATCTTACTATGTCTGCATTTCCTATGAGATGTGCACTTGTTGGTATATATAATTTGCTACAATCAAAATGCATAGAATGAATAATATTAAATATTTAAAGCACTTCATGGTGTACAAACCTGCCACGACTCAGCTTCCCAAAGCTGCAACCGTGCAAAAAAAAAAATTGTTGTAATTCATGATCAGCAATGCACACATAATGCCTATCCCACTTTATGAAGCTGACACTCGTTACAGTTTAATGGGCACCATTGTGATCAAACACAGGCTTTAATGCATGCTGATAAGAAAGATGGAAATTGTTAACTGCAGGAAAGTTGCACAGGATAGAGATGGCTGGAGAAAAACAACTGGGGAGGTGCTTTTCCTTTTTGGATAGTGGGGCCACAGTAGAATAATAAGAAGAAGTAGAAGAAGAATGCACGCTGGAGGGGAATAAAGAGAACAATTCAAATTGAACAAAATAAAAAAGATGAAATTAATATCAAATTACTGCTGAACTTTGACCTTATAGCTACCTGTGTTATGGAAAACATAGGAATTTGTTTCTTGAACATACCGCTCCTTGGGGGACAGTCTGATTTTGATGTCGTTCTGGAAAATGCACATTTTGTAGGAACTGAATCTGCTCAGATTTATCATGTTGCCGTCTCGCTCCAACATGATTTGCAGGTAGATTCCTGCTTCCAGAACTTTGAAAGGAAACAAGAGTGTTTCTAAGGGTGTCCAGAGTCATCAGATTTGGATCCGTTGGTGGCGGCAAGTCCGGCTGAGGGAACGGAGCAGGTGAAATCACACCACCGGGAACATAACTATCAGGTACGATGCTTCCTACAAAGCAAATAAAAAATAAATAAAAAGACTCAAGAATATTTTTGTATTCTACACAGTTTTAATGCAATGGATAGGAGTTAAGAAGGTCTCGTGATGTTTCAACACATACTACAGTAATCACAACGAGAAATTGACAAACGCCATTTGAAACCTACAGCAGGACAGCTACATAATATGACTTAAATCTGAACTTTCACACTTCAGATCCAGCAAACCTTACCACCACACCGCTATGACAGACTTTGACGATGATGAATGATTTTACTTACTCCAGCAGGCACATAACACACACTTCAGTGTTCAAAATTATATCCTATACCTGGACTAGCTGACGAAGGTCCCTGTGGAGTGAGTGTGAAAGATACTGGTTTGAGTCCAGAGCCACCTGGAATTCTATTAGTGGGAGGATTTGCCTCTGGTCTTGAATCAGGTGGCTGTGGTGGTGGAGGTGGTGGCGACGATGGCAGCGGTGGTGGCACCGGTGCTTTCTTCTTCAAAGATGCTGGTGTCACATTTGTTGGCCATCCAACTGGTGTGTTTGGACCCGGCCCATGACCAGAAAACATACTGCCAGGGGCAGGTGGATAACTCAGACTCCATGGATTTAAGGGAGGTAGAGGCCCACCTGGTGGAGGGTACAATAACGGAGGTTGCAGTGGATACAATGATGGATTAGATGGTTGATGTGGTGGTGGGTAATAGTATACCTGATATGGATACACACTGGGAGCCACATATGGAGGAACTGGATGCTGAGGCCCTGGCGGAAAATGCAGTGAAGGAAGTAATCCAGGGCCAGTTCCTCCATACGGTCCTAAAAGAGACGGTAGTCGAATATAAGGTTCTCCATGATACTGTCGAGGAATGAATTCAGGAGCAAGCGGATTCAGAACATACGTCTTCTTCAGCTCTACACCATCCAGCTGGCTGCGTAAATGGGACCACGTGATGCCAAACAGACTTTTGTTCTGGTTGCAGATCTCTATGAATCTCTCCCACACTTTCCTGGTGACACAAAAACACAACATGTACGTTATAAAAGGAACCATAATAGCGTGGCAGAACAAAAGCCTCCTCCCTTCCCTGTAATCTTTTGGGTTCCTGAAAGGCATTTCATGGCTTACAAAAAATACCACGAGATGGATCTAACTTTGTGGTCCTCCAGGTTGGGGGTTGGGCGTGAGGCTAACAACCTCACCCCATAAAAAACTAATTGTTACGAAACCTTACAATAAGCCTCAGAACGTAATGAATACCCGACAACGACAAAGGACTACGGATTTTACATTTGGCACATGGAACGTTCAGACCATGCTGCAGCCAGGGAAGATGATGGAGATAGCCGATGATGGCTTGGTCACATAGAAAGAATGCAAGACACGGCAATTCCAAAAAAAAGATGTTGTACGGAAAGCTGTATGCAACAAGACGAAGAGGAAGACCAAAAATGAGATGGCTGGATGACGTGTCCATGGACCTGAGAAAGATGGGAATAAACGAATGGAGAGACAGAGCAAGGGTTCGAGAGGCCTGGAGGCGTATTGTAAAGGAGGCCAAGGCCCACCCCAGGCTGTAGCACCACCGAAGAAGAAGAAGGATCTAACTTTGTCTTCACTGCCACAAAAATAAAGTAAACCTTGAAGTCCCATAAAAGACAACAGTAAACTGATAATTTATGGAGCCAGAACCAATGAAGTTTTATAATTACTTTATGCAAGGAAGCTACATGATGCCAATGTTGAGCAGCACATTCATTGCATTAAACATAATCACTGCAAGAAAACTTAAAAATCATAATCACTGTGTTCAGCTGCTGCCTTTCCTACTCAGCCAAACGCAGTGATAATGAGCGTATAACAGTTTTGTGGAGTGAGGTTTGCTGACCCACCTAAGTGCCTTATATATCTTTAATAATCACATGTTTCTGCATATACCAGAGGGCCAGTAACATTCCTCACAGCCAGGATTCAGCAAATCTCAAATTTTACATCATGAAGTGACAGAATGTTGTGCGTAAGATCCTCAGATTCAGTACCTGTTATTGTGTGAACAGACAATCCCTGACATGCAATGGCAAATTATGCAATTTCAGACTTATGTTACTAAAAAAACAAGAAATGAAATTTTTATAATGTGTGTCTAATTTCTTTTTGTGGGAATGAAAGCGAAATGAAATGATGGTGGTGGAAGCTAGGTGACAACACAGGCAAAGGGGCAGGCACACTGCCACCAGTCAGGTTCCGTGTGTTGGAGTTTGGATTTCAACTGGACTTACTTGTTATGTACATATAAAGTTGACTTTTGTGTACACTCAATTCTGACTTATGCAAAATCCAACTTGTGTGTGACCTTGTGGAATGAAACTGCTGCATAACTCAGGGAGTGTCTGTATTCGCATGAACAATCATAAAAATTCAACCAGCACCTCCTGGAAGTGTCATTTCAGGAGCCCCTTCAACATGACAGACTGCTGAAAACAATGCATTACAGTGAATCTTATGTTTATTGGACCGTGCATCATCTTGATAGTTGAATAAAGAGAGGCTGACTTGATGTCACTTGCTTTATTATTTCATTATTTACTGCTCAATATGCTTCGGATGTTAATACACCCATCCTCAGGAGCATGCGACTTATTTGTTGATTTATTTCATGGGGTGGTGTGGTATCCGGATGCAGGCTTCAGCCTGCATCCAGACACCACACCACCCCAGCCAAACCACAACATAACACCAACACACATAGTACCAGAGCAATACAGCCCATGAAATAACTCAACAAATAAGTTGCAAGCTCCTGAGGATGGATGTATTAACATCCGAAACATGTTGAACATTAAACAATGAAATAAAAAACAAGTGACATCAAGTTGGTCTGTCTTTATTCAAATGTATTACAGTACTTAATCCTGGCAATTGAATTACATGGCTGCAAAATAATGTGTAACTGAGCCCTCGTAAGGTCAGAGTTGCATTTATTTTGTTCTGGTTTTTTCAGTCTCTTGTGATATTCTCTTTCCTCATGCAAGACACTTAAGAGGCTTATGATGCAAATGTTAGTCCAGCCCCATAGCACAAGGGAAATATTTCTCTGTATTTCCTCCAACATACAGGAAGTCAGAGTCATATAACACTGATTGATGCTCTAGTACAAATTTAGCCATGTCCAAAATGAAGGAAAACTTCCAAAAACAGCAACAAAATTACTGAAAATTATAGCCTTAAAACAGCTGTTCACTCTTTGCAGCTATATGACTTGACACACTTACTTCTAAGATGGAAGTAGGGCAAATACTGCAAGTGGGGCAGCAGACGTCACTCTACTGTGTTTGTGTGGTCTCACTACAGCTTCAGCCAAGTACAAAGCAAAAAATAATGCAGTGCTCATACAAGCAAAGGTAAAGTTCACCCTAGAACAGACCATGAAGGCCCAGAGGGGGAGAAGAGGTACAGGTCTACTCTTCCTTAAACCTCAGCACTGGATGGGGGTGGGTGGTCAATGCCATGCCCTGGCTGCTTTACCCCTGGCAAAGATCTGGTACCCACTTAATAGGAGGCTGGGTGGGTCCCAGAACTGATCTGGATGGACGCAGAACATCTCGCCCCCACCAGAATTCAATCCCAGGACCGTCTAGCCAATAGCGAGTCGCTATATTGAATACCCTATCCTGGCCCAAGAGTGCTCACACATGGGACAAAGGCTGTCACTCCCACACAGCTGCCAAGTTGTCACCCTGCCTTATAAAAGGTAAAGGTAAAGCAGTCCCGTTACAGGCCTGGAGTGGCCCAGAGGGTTCCAGGAAGTTAAGGTTCCCATATTTCATGACAACAGCACAGGATGGTGGTAAGGTCGTCAGCCTTACGCACCGACTGCCTTTACCCCCAGGAAATGCTC
>Ga0123354_10009353_pt1 | contig 14998 bp, 8 predicted proteins | sample TergutLab28metaG_2_FD_97872 | JGI IMG/M metagenome (GOLD analysis project Ga0123354, IMG submission 97872) | Labiotermes labralis P4 segment gut microbial communities from Petit-Saut dam, French Guiana - Lab288 P4 | ecosystem: Host-associated > Arthropoda: Insects > Digestive system > Gut ...
GAGGCTGAGTGGACCCCGTTCCAGACCCACTACTACTCGGAAAATCTGGTAGCGCCGGGGATCGAACCCGGGACCTCTGTATCTGTAGCCAGAAACTCTGACCACTAGACCACAGAGGCGGTCTTAACATAAGGAACACCCTCCCGAAGTGTGGCACATTCCTTCTGGGACACTGTATATATACCTTGTGGAATTCTGCTGCAGGTCGAATCAAATTGTTTTGTTTTGATGAATGTCATTGTAGTTGACAATGTCAGTGTGATGAGTAGTTATTTGAGAGCCTGATATTAGTTGTCTTCACCGAATATCATGGTCAAGACAGTATCAGTCCTTCTGAAAATCCTGGGTTCAATTCTGAGTGCAGAGCCTGTTCACCCTGTGTGAATTTTCTTGTAGTTTTTCCCCCTCTGGAAAATGCTGGAATAGCAATTCAAGTTGTGCCGTGATTGCTTTGTTTTCCATTCTTTCCAATTTACTATTCATGTGTCATCATTGAATACATCATCATATGAGCAGCTGGAATTGTTGAATGACCCAGGAATTTTTATTTGTACCCAAATTGTTAATCTTGATTTTTTTTTCTTTCCCAGGTCAGCTTTGCAGACTCTGCATAAGGTGAGCTCCAAGGCACGTGAACACAACTACTTTCTGGGAGGTCTCACACATGACTGGGTCAGTTACTATGAGCAGCGTATTGAGTCTGATCGTTCGTGCCTCAATGAATGGCATGCCATGGATAACCTGGAGTCACGGAGACCACCCTCACCTGACTCCGTACGAACCAAGTAAGTCCACTTTTCTCATATTATAGATAATGTGGATAAGTCTAAAAGTAAGTTTGTTGTGATTGGGTGTTATTGAGATGATACCATATTTGACATGTTTAATTGTCTACTTTTGTTAAGCACGTACATCATGTCAAAAGTTTGCTCTGCTTTCCTTGTCAGTAAAAACACACACAAGTCATTAACCCTGTTTCATTGAGCTCAGTGGGTGGGAATGATGTCTTTGCTAGGTTAGGTTCCATACTCCTTGTATTTTATCCAGTGATGGAGACAAAACATTGTGTGTTTCTGCAAGAAATGAGATGATTGGAAGAGTCATGCATTAATATGTGTCAACTAAGCTGCTAATCTAGCTCATCATCAGATCTCAAGAGATGCCTGAGTTACACGTTTTATGTGAAGTATCCACTGTCTGTAGAAGACTGAGCTTTTGAGGTTTTTTTTTCTGACTGTAAGTAACACATTTGTATTCAGAAGCCGATCTCCTTCCACCCTCAGGTACTCGGAAATGCATGTACTCTAGTGGACCCCATTGGAAAGAGCTTGTTGCAGGCACTGAGTACCACCATCAGCACAGCTGGTGAAAATCTTGTCCTTAGGTTGTAATAGGAAGTCCTGGAGACAACCAGTAGACAAAATTTGGTCATGGCCACATATTTTAGCCAGTAGTATTGACTGTTGTGCCCTGTGCCTGAGAGTGTCATTTTGAGGGGTCCACCAAGTAGGTGAATTTCCTGGTCCCTTGTAACTAAACAAAGATAATGACTGCAGTTGTATAGGATGTGAAGTTGTGTGGTTTATAGTGCCTTTGAGACCACAGAATGTCACATCCCTGACATTGTAACTGTAATTTCTACCACTGTGAGAATCTCAGATTTTACACAATGATTCACTGTTGGAGGTTTTTGATCACAGCTTATCACAGTTAAACAGATAACCGTAATTCAGGTTCTCAAGGTCTCAGTATATTTTGCTCTCTGACTTATTGCAATAGAAATTTGTTTTTATCAGGAACTTTCAGGTTGAGGAAGTGGGGTATGATTTGGTATAGCTATCAAAATTCTGATTGTAATTATTTATTTAGGAACTGAGACACATAATGTGTGTAAGATTTATAAATTTGTATTTGACTGAAGGTATTCAATCTTATGATTAAGCAGGTAACTTTATTAGTGTTCCAGATCCATGTCATGACAACTGTACTGTGGATTTTATTATGTTTAGGCCACATGAGCGGGAGGAGACAGAACGTGTGATCCGCTGCACTTTAAAGGAAATCATGATGTCAGTGGACTTGGATGAAGTAACCTCCAAATACATCAGGGGTCGCCTGGAGGAAGACCTTGACATGGACCTAGGGGAATTCAAACCGTTTATTGATCAGGAGATGCTTACGATACTGGGACAGATGGATGCAGCTACAGAGATTTTTGATCATGTGTACCTTGGCTCTGAGTGGAATGCTTCCAATCTGGAGGAGCTTCAGAAAAATGGGTTAGTATAGGCCTTATGAGTGGCCTGCCATTTGTGGGGTTTCATGGCAGTGAGTATTAAGATCATGGTGTTTATGAATGTGATTCCCCATATTTTGGTAGATAGGCACTAACATTTTGGAGTAGCCTGCTGCTTGTATCTTCAGGCTAGTTAAGGCAGCAAGTTTCTCCAAAGTATGGTACCAATCAGCCAAACTATATGACATCACATCCCAGCATACCACAGTCATAATGAGACTCTTACAGTAATGAAGTTTCAATGTTACAGTCTCCTGGGATGTGACATAGTGTAAATTGAAAGATACATATAAATGTTTCAGAAGTATGTGCTGCAGCCTTGAAAATGGAGGCAGCATATTCCTCTGAAACACTGGTACCATTCTGTCACTGTATACAGTAATGCATCCGAGAAGAGTCTTAACCTTGGTACTTCTGTGTAGAAATTCTGCTTCCTCTAAGTTCAGTATATAAGCTAATTCATGCTATAAACAACATACATGTATGCTGTAATTTAATGTATTGTCTCACATTTTAAAATATTCAAAATCATGTATGTTTTTTGTATGAATTAGGAAGCCAGTGAACAAACCTCATTCTCCATGGTTTTCTGTTTTTATTAAATGTTGTTAGGTGGTTCAGGCTAAGTTGTAGTGGGATCTAGCAGTGCAAAATTATTTAGACAGTGCTGTCATGTAGTGCAGAAAAGTGAACTTGGAACAGGGAAGCTGGAAAGCAGGCCAATCTGAATAAGTCTTCAACCTTGTTCCCCTGTCTTACCCAAACTATGTGTCTGTCTTGGAATGCACTTTCAACATTAGGCCCTAGCTATAATTTGCCATCTGTTAAAATAGGTAGCAGTGTTATTGGCCATGGTATACAGTTTGATCCTTCGACAGGGGTTCCCAAGATGGGACTATAAACTGGAGATTAATTAATCCAGTTTACATTAATTCAGAGGACGGTTCATTTAAGGCATTCGATGAAGCTTTATTCTCTTCATTCATAAAAATCTGTAATGTGTAATATTTCAGACTCGAAACTTTGGAGGAACTTTGGAAGTTCAGATATATTAGGTACTGGTCTCCTGGCACAGATGCAACCTTGACAGCCCCAAGCATAGGCTGCAACTTCCTGTTGTGAACTTTGCCTTTGATCTTTTTCAGATGTGAGGCAGCAGGGAAGGGACTGTGTCAGTTGACATCAGTAAAACCTAAGTGACATTTGTATGGTCTCCCTTATCTGAATTTGGGGTTCTTCAGCAAGATACTAAGAGGCAATAAAGCACTCCATTTCAGAATTTTAAATTTGCAAACACATTGTGTAACACTTGATATAGCTATGCCTGAGCATGGCACCTGTATAGAACAGTTGGAATTTGGCAGTAGATCTCTTTATGTCTTTGTTTCTGCCATGTGACACATATTCAGTGTTAATTAAGTTTAATTTAAATTGTTAGCGGTAAGTGCATTTTGATTTCTGTATTGGAGAACTGGGAATTGCTAAATTCACTTGATGTGTGTGGATGGCAAATTATTGCATAAATTTAGAACAACAGTTAAATTCAGTGCTGAACCTTATGATTATTATTGTGCAGTCCTTGACATTATAAACAGTGAAATGTCAGTGTCCTTCTGCATCAGTGGACTGCAGCCCGTAGGAATCTGGCTAAATTAACTGTTTGACCAGAGACAGTGTACTCATTTATTCATATCTGATCCAGTGAAAGGGCTCATTGCCAGCTTGACACTTCCTAAAAAATATTCCAGAAGGTAGGTGCCATGTTCCCACCAAACTCTTTGACTTACTCTAACCCACAACTGTGGCAAGCAAAGAGGTGGGATTATTTGAGCAGCAGTATAAAATGAGAATAATTCAGGAGTGGTAAATGCAAAGTGAAGAAAGCCTGTTTCACGGAGTGATTCATATAGAACACCTTGTCTGTTGAGGCGTATAATTTTGTAATTATAGCACGATATGTTGAGGATGCAGAAAATTGCTCATGCGTAGTAGCTGCATGAAAAGGCAATGCTTCTGTAGCAAGTTCCATTGGCTTCTGATCATTCATTTAAGAATTACAGTCGAAAACAACCTGGACATTCTGTGTGAATCAATCTGCATTTATAGAACATTTTTCCATACACAGTGCAATTTGCTGTAATTTATGACAAGATTTAAAAATATATTGTTTTGACTTTTTTCAGTGTTCATCATATTTTGAATGTGACACGAGAGATAGACAACTTCTTCCCAGGAATGTTTAATTATTTAAATATTCGTGTTTATGATGATGAGAAGACGGACCTTTTGAAACACTGGGATAACACATTTAAGTACATCACAAGAGCAAGGTGAGGATTTCAGAGCAATAGTGAACAATACTGAAGTTTGTAAGAAGGAAGTAGCTGTACCACCTGTCTCATTAAACCAGGATGATTCAGAATCTTAGCATATGAAACGCAAGTGTATTTGAAATTTGTTGTATGAAAGATTGAAATTTATTTATGAATAAGTTTATGCCTATACATGTTTGGTGTTGTAATTGGCCTGAACAGAAAGTTTCTTTGTTGCAGTGAGTGTAGTATGGTAGAGATTTTACAGGGCATGGAAATTGATTTGGGTCAGTAATATTTCCCTTTGTTTTGTATCATTACCGCTCCGCTAATGTTACGGCTTAGGCCATCAAATCTGTTGGATCTCCCTTATAACTTAAAGTTGTTCACTATATTGTTTCTCAGTTTTACACAGATTTATTCTGAGGGGCATGTGTTGTGGATGCAGTCTAAAAACATGGTTACTGATCTGTTTATATACTGTGTTATTTTGTTTATGACACTTTGTTAAATGGAAGTGACATTTTATGTGTCAAAAACAGATGCTTTTTCATTATGTAGCCTTCAAAAGTTGCTGTTGTTCTGAACAGGGTAACTGTCAGATCTGTGGAACATTTTGGGACTGTTTTTCTGATTTCTGTCTCTTTTGTCTACATTAATAATATTCTTCATAATTATTGGGCTGGAGTATCAAATTTTTGTATGTGCTTCATACTAGTAGGTATAGCAGATGTATGCAAATTAGTATGTATTAACAAGGCAAGATATGAGGTTTCCACATTATCGATGTTGAGGGTTCAGATCTTCTGGTTTGTTATTCTGAGTAGTGGGGTTATTGATTCCTGATGTTCTGAAGGAACATACCATCCATATCTTCAAGGATGCAGTCATAGAATGTTTGTAGGACTCCTTGATAATGAAGGCAATTTGTTCCTTTGAAACATCTGGAACCACTAACCCTCCGACTCAGAATAACAGACTAGAAGAATTAAATCCTTAGATGTTAAAAAACCGCCAATAAAATTAATGATTTAAGTGCCTGAAGAGATAGTGTATGTTAAGGTGATGTAAAGTTGTCTGTTTGTATGCCATGAAGGCACATGAAAGATTGGAGATTTAACTGTGGGTGTATTTAATCTTGGCACTAAATGGAGGTGAGTAGTCAGGTTTATGCCCTGCGTGGGTCCCAATACCAGTATACATGCTTTGGAGAAGAGATAAATCTCTTGTCTTTGCCAGAAATCCAATTATGATTCGTCTGATGTCCAGTCTCTAGCCTAGTGAGTATACTGATTACATTGCCATGGCTTCCATTTTTAAGTATATAAAATTATGCAAATTCTTACTGTGTGAAACCTTTATTTTTTGCAGGAAAGAGGGCTCAAAAGTGCTGGTTCACTGTAAAATGGGTGTCAGCAGGTCTGCATCTGTTGTGATTGCATATGCCATGAAAGCATATAACTGGGACTTCAAGGAAGCTTTTGAATATGTGAAGCAGAAGCGAAGTTGTATTAAGCCAAATACAAGCTTTATATCACAGTTGGAAACATACCAGGGTATCTTAGATGCAATGAAGAACCGTGAGAAGTTGCAACGGTCCAAGTCGGAGACAAATCTTAAATCCCCAGGACTTGTAGCCAAGGCAGAGCAACGGACTGGATGTAATGGACTGAAGGGAACAGCAAGGCAGGAACCTGTGTTAGGCTCGGAGTCTTTGCCCTGTTCACAGGCCCTGGGGGTTGATTGGACAGCTACATCTGGAGAAGAGTTGAGCAGGAATGGTGGGCGGCCCAAATCATGGTCACCTGACAATACCACTGCTTTGCTTTTCTTGGGAAATGTGACAGGTTTGTATTTCTGGAGAGTTTGTACATTATAAAAGATACTCAAGTGAAAATAGTGATTTTCACATTGAGGAAGTCTGATCATTTATTTGGAAAGGCAGAGATTGTAAAGTTGTTCTCAGAATGCAATAGTTTTTATGATGCCATTCACCTACCTGGGTGGCAGAAAGAAAGTAGCATCATGCAGGTTTCTTATCACTGTCCATTGTCAGCTACACCCACTCTGTTACAAAAGCAAAGTTAATAAAGCATTAATCAAAATCAAATTTTCTGTTGATACATGATTGTGTCAATTGTGTAGGCAATATATTTTAAGTTTTGATTCTTGCGACATGTCTCTCAGTTAAAATCAGTAGCTTGAGGTAAAATTACTTAACCAATGTGAGAGAGAGACAAAGATACAGCAGTACTAAAGCAACGATATAACTAGGTTAAAGCCACAAAGAATTCCTGTGTATTTCTTTTTTCTTGTTTGTGAGAAAGGGCACGGTTATTTTCTATAAAGGACTATATAGCTGACCAGAAAGACACTCGAACCTGCTCAAGAGGGTTTCCGTTTAGAATATTTTGCTGCCTCAAACCATTTCGTTCTAGAGTTTCTTTGTTTGGTTGGTGTGTTTTGAACCCTCGTATTATGTTCTCACTTAAGAAGGTTTCTTCTCCACAAACAATATTTTCATGTTATCACTAACTTTTTTTATTGAATCATATTTTCAACAGGTAACAGTATTTTTTCCCTCAAGCTGACTTTATTTACAAACTACGTTTGAAATGTTCATGAATAGTTTAACTTCTTGTGATTATATATGTGTAGCAAGTTAATTAGTATAACCTTGTAATAAGTCAGTTGTCTGGAAACCCTGGAAGAGGATAGGTCATGGGCCGAAACATGCTGAAGCACCATGATGTTTCGTCCTTGTCTTTGTCACCGCTACTGCTGCTGCTGGAAGCATTTCAGTACATATAAACCATGGGTACACAAATTTTCTAAAAATCTAGAAGCAACCTCCAAATTCTAGGTGCCAGAATGGTGACATGCAGCAAGTTCCATACCGAATACCTACATGCCAGAGCAACCCCTGTAAACGTAACTGTTTTCTGACGCTTTCTGCTTGGTACATGTGAACTGATACACATTTCTATATGTCAGAGAAAAATACTGCGATAATAATGCTGAAAATCTTAGGCATCACCATACAAAATTTTGTTGCCTTTGCAACCAGGTGCCTGGTATTTGTATACCCCTGATATACAGTATTAATAAACAGATTGGTTAAAGCATGGACATTCCTGACTGCCAACTTGCCTTATGTCTGTAACTGAAATGTGATGTTGAATAGCTGATCAAATGACTATCTCTTAATTTTGTGTAGAGACAGCAAAAGCTCACATTCACCTGCTATGTTACATCAGTGTTTGAAATTTAACCATTGGTTAATTGTTAATCCTCATGTGTGGGAATCATTGGTTAGGTATGCACATTTGATTGAATGATGTGTAAAATTTTGTCCCATCTTAACTCAAGCAAGTATGTGCTGATCTAGAGTAATAATATTGGTAGAAGCATCATAGTCAGATAAATATTACAAAAGATAATGTAGCATAATGAATAGTATTTGTGGTAGTAACTTGCGTCAAGTTACAAGGTAGAGTCTTTTCATTTCATTAATCTTTGTAGGAAAGAGCTATATTCAACATTGTATTTATAAAATGTTTCCCATTGATATAAGTTTTTTATTTCCCAACATTGTCAGTTAGGTAGCACTGGAAAAGGATACTTTGCTCCATATAAATGTTCTTCTGTGTGTATGTTCATTACATTCAATGTGATGAATCCTGTTTCCCCAAACTAGAGGCATATTTATTTACTTGAACAGAGTGCCTGTTTTTGTGTGATAGGTCCTACATCAGTTTCCCTGGAGCAACTGAATCTAGAGGGATCATCAACAGTGAAGCAGGACACATTTGCAAGAACTGCATGCTGTCAACTGGAAATGAAGCTGCCAGAACCCAGCCAACATGATGAAATTTTTCCAACACTGCCTGGGACAGAAAAGAGTGATGCAGCAGCCCGTAATTACAACCTCAATGTGCGCATGCCATGTGGGAATGGACAGGCTTACAGTGTGTCTCAGAACAAAGTAGTGTACCTGCCTGCCTCTTGCTGTCAGGAGAAGCAGTCCATGACTGAAGCTGAATGTTCCTCAGTGGCAGAAGTTGTAGTTCAGTCGGTAAAGCATCGAGTCAGTGAACTGGAATTACAGAACAGTAATACTAATGGGGCAACAAGCAAGAAGTTATCCTTGGATAGAAAAGGATTGGTTCTTAATCTTACGACACAGTTTGAATCAAGCACTTCAAAACCTAGCTCTCCAAATACTGCAGATGGAGAACAGGCAGAGAGACAGTGTAGTCAGGCAGATGAAGGAGATAAGCAGACAGCAGAGTCACAAACCAAGGTGGCTCCACAGATGCTTACTGCAGTCCTAGTCAAGAAGGAGATATGGGACCCTGGGGAGAAGGAATCTCCCACAGTTTATGCTGTGGAACATGTTACTTCTTCTCCACCCAATTCCCCTATTTCCCAGTGCACGGTGCCAACGGATAGTGACTCCCTAGTCTGGAACTCTTCTACTGAAGTGGCAGAGAAGTGTGTGCATGAACCTGTAAGCAACAAAGCTGAGGATGTGATATTTGTTTCTGAGTACAAGTTGGGGGATACAGAAACTGTAGAAGGACTGTCAACACAAAGTCAAGTAGTGACAGGGAACAGAATGTTACCAAGGAAAGAGGGAGACCCATTCTCTGCTCAGCTGGACCGTGTGTTTGAACGAGAAGAACGCAAGCAGCAAAGGACAGTGATACCAGGAACTGCACCTGCTACAAATGCAGTTCCACTTCCACCACCATTACTACCTCCGTGTGTCACAGAAGTTTCAAGTGAGGCTTCTAGCAGAGACTGTCCATCACGGCAAAGTTCGTGGAGTTCTTATGACAGTGCTGTTGTGCTTGGTTTCCAAGGTGAGGCTCGTGATGCTCCATCCCGCCAGAGTTCATGGGGATCAGGAGACACAAGATGGACATATAGTGGGGGAGGTACATTACCATCACGTAACAGTTCCTGGGGGTCATATGACATGCGGCCACCTATGCAATATGTGAATGAACGTGGTGAAAAACAGCAGCAGCCAGTTCAGACTCAATCAGATGACTTGTTTGGGAGCAGCAGCAGTGGCATGTTTCTGTATGATCGTGATGAAATACCATGGTATCCCGGTACCGTGAAGAGAACAAAGCAGAAACTTGAGGAGGGCACTGGCACTGTGAAGCGCGTGTGTTCTGATGCTCAGCAACGAAGTGAATCTCCTGCATCTTCAGTGGTTGGCAATCAAGACTCCCCATCATCCCTCATCGGGACTGGAGATTCTACTACAGGCATGAATGTAAAGATCCATGGACCCCGCCCATACCGGAGCCCTTCTTCAGACAGATTACTCCCTGCTACAGGCTTTTCTTTTCCTTCATCTGACCCTCATTCTGGGAATGTTGGCATCCCATTTGAGGTTCAAAGTCCTGTCATGTTTCACTATGCTAGCTCTCCTACACTCTGTTCACACCAAAGAATAGCCAGTGAGAGTGATGAATCAATCAACACTGGTTCTGGTACTGCTGAGAAGATGGCCATCTCCCAACCAAATATCACTTTCTTGGATTCTGCAGCTGCTAATGATAGATTAGTGGAAGAAGGACTGTCCCTTCAGTCTAGTGCCATATCGAGACGAACGGACTTTGATAGGGAATATTGCCCTACAGTAGTGGTACCCGATTCTCATCCTCACACGTCATGCTCTCTCTCAGCCAGTGCCCCCACTACATCATCTGTTAGTTTAGTGGAAGGTATGGAACCCCTGACTCCTCCTTCGCATTCCCTCCCTTCAGTCTGTCTAGTTCCACATGATCTGTCTGCAGCTGTCTCGTGTGAATCAGTGAGCGAAACTAGTCCTTGTATTATCAGCACCACTCAGTGTGCATCTGTGAAACATCAGAAGAAAGTGTTGGAAAACTTGACAAATGTGACCACAAGAAGCACATCTGTTGACAGTTCTACAGTTGTTACCAAAGACATTACTGCACTGCCAAGATCTCCAGAGGCTGTGGACAGCCAGAAAAGTGGTTCAGGTCTTGTGAAAAATCTGAAGAAAGAATTTGAAGCAAAGTATGTAAATAAGATAGAAAAATGTGGCATTACAACCAGTGAAGTACCTGCAGGTGATAGTGATCAGAAGAGACCTCCAGATGGCTTAAAGACACGTAGTCTTCCATCGTCACCTGTCAGCAGTCACCCAGAGTGCAAGTCTCCAAGTTCTGCATCTACTGTTGAGGATTTGTCAGTGAAAGTGTTGGTGGGAAAGTATGAAGTGAGTAAAAACACCATGGGGCAATCTGATTCACCTCCTCTTGGACGCATACAGAGGTTGTCAGGTAATGAGATGCTGCTCAGGGGAACATTGACATCCCAACAGCAACCACCTGTTCCCTTACGAAAATCCAGTCTTGAGATTCCATATATTCAGAATAATGCAAATAAACATTCATCTTTGTTGGCTCGTAACCTGCGCAATGGTAATGAAGGGCCAAATGCACGGCCTCCCATGGTGCCACATGTGCGTAGCTATGTGGCACCATCACCCAGTGTTGTGGTTGCCAGTGTTGTGGCAAAGGCTGCCAGTAAAAAACAGCAGCAAGGCAAGACTCACCCACTGGCCCACCTCACAATAAATAAGCCTCGTCACACCAACACTGTGTACAATACCATGTGATGGCAGGAAGTGTGATTAAAATGTTTTATTTCTATTAATTTATGAAATGAATCTGGTACTCTGTCAACCAGCTGTAATCCACCATTGAGTGTTTGCATATATGTGGGTGTGCACGTGTGCTTGTGCGAGTGAGTGAGCATGTTTGCACGTGTAAATTGTTTTTAATGCCCTCAGTTTTGGTATTCATGTTTCTTACAGAAATCATGTCCTTTCCCATGCTCATGTTCATTACCATAAATATCTGTTACCAGATAGTGACGTGCTTACTGAACACAGGAAAATATGAGGAACTAGCAAATACTGTTAACCTCATTATTGTACTGTATAAATATTTTATTACACTGCCACAAAGTACAACTGATAATGTGAAGCTAGAATCACCAGTAATACTGATCCAAAGAAAAGTTCTGTAACACAAGATTGAAATTGGAAACCATTTTCTTTGGCTTCCAAGTAGACACAGTATTGTGCATAAGTAAGGTAAGCAGTACAAGGAAGTGTTTTCCTTGGGTGAGATCCATGTACATTGGTGTTATTTCAAGGCTGATTGGCAGCTATTTTTATATTTTAAAAAAATTCTCTTGACATTGGATTTTTCTGACCAAATGTGAAAATGACTATACTTACAATGAAAACAGTTCCTCTTATAATTTATATTATATTCCAGAATAGTGCTTGTAGTATGTTTGTATTGTCATATTTGTTTCAAGAAGTGACATTAGTGATTCCAAAAAAAATTTTAATACCTATGTTCACTCATTTGTTGACAGAAATGGATCTCAGCTCTTATATACCACATAATGAGTAGTTTTAAATTGAGTAAGTCCATGGAATTGGATCAGTTGGCATCTAAATTTTATGTAAACATGCTTGATGTCAAGTTATTCGGATGATGATGTACACCATTTTAGTTTGTGATATATCATTTAGCATTAGACACTAATAATTGTTGACCTGAATTGTGGGAAAGGACCAGTAACATCACATTTCCAAAGCCTCTATTGTGTTACTGCTTGTCTGTTTTTGCATACAGAATTTGGGTAGGAAATATTTGGATTCAGATTTTCTTAATGGTTGTATTTCATTAAAAATTCTTACCCTGTGTGCCTAAAACCCTGACCTAGCCTTTTCCTCACATTGTGCCCTCATTAATCTGAGCCATTGGATACAGGATAGTATGGAATGGTGACTGAAGCAGTGCTTTGAACTGAAATGGCTGTCAAGAAATCTAGTCTTTAATGCGTGTGTGTGCATAAACTTGGAGCACACAAGGTGTGGTGCAACATTCCAAGGCCTGAAGACAAGCAAAACCAACTAAAATTATGTTGTTAGTTATGTGGCAAGCTGCAGCTTTGAGTGATAGACAAAGCGCCAGCCTTGCTTGGACATGTCGAAGAAATGGGAAGACTTCAACGTGCGTCTTAATTGATTTTGACCTTCACTAGTTGTGCCCATTAGTGTTTTTGCTTTGTGTATGCATATGTGTATGTGATCTGTGCATTGTAAAATTTTTGTACCATAGTTTGTATGAAATAAGTACATATATTGTTTACTGCTGGACATGGCTATTAATATTTATGAACCTCCTAAACTTTCTTGTACAGTAGCATATATGGTAATGTACAAAATTATACAGGAATCTTCCTGTAACAGCATGTTACCCTTGTTAAAAGGATCAGAACTGAAATTAAACACACTGTTAAGATAAGGAGCTGGGATTGTGACTACGCTGTATGCTGGATGATGTCAGAATGTGCTGGCATGTTGTCATGTAAAAGGAATCAACTGCCTTTCTCTCAAACTTGTAGTCCCACTCTTGAAATCGGGTTCCACAACCTTGCCAGCACCTGACCGTGGAATTCATTGTTCACTATTTTTCCTTCAGGCATGAATTCTTTGTGGATCACATTAAAAAAAAGTGATAGGTGTTGTTTTAACCCTCAGATTTGCAAGCAATGGGCCTTGGTGGTGATTTTGTTCTCCACTTTATACTCTGATAGATCTGGATGGAGTCCTCACGAGGTGCAATTCTGTGTCCCTTTTGCTCATTCATGAGATTTGTGTGGAAGACTTTGCACACATCTTCCTCTTTTGCAAACCTTCATGAAGAATCTGATGGAATTGTTACCCACTTAATGTGTAGTGGATACTTGATCAATTTTATGGTCATTTGGTGGTCTCCGGCTGCCAGTTTATGAACTATTGCAATTGTTTACAGATTCCAGGCCACTGATGGCTGGTCACTCCTCGGATCATCTTCAAGGTTTCAAGGTCCTTACATTCTCTGTAAATCTTGTAAACCATTCAGAGTCATATGTGCAAGACAGAGCATTTCTGTATACAATTTTGACCATTATGTTTGCTAATGTGGCTGTTTCTCAAGGTTCAGACCAAACTTGATGTTTGCTTGCTGCTTTGTGTCAACATAGAAATTCATTATTTGTTTGTGGCATTGCTAAGGATGAACTGATGGAGCTAGAACTCTGTATTCATTAATCCTTGTTTGACCCAACAGAAATGCACTGATTAAGTTTATGTGCCAAACCATGCTTGCACAGTGGCATCATCTCCAAAACTTTGTGTGCTGTCATAATGACATCACACAAAAGATGAAGAATAGAAGTAATACAGTTCATAATTTGATGGGTATTGGTGTTGTCAGTTGTTGGCAATTGCTATTCACTTTTTTTTTTTAAATGTGACTCAGAATCAAATGATGTGCTAAAACGTGTATGGAGAACACTCATCTGCAATGAGTTGTTCAGATTATAGAGGGTTTAGTTACCCAGAGCCAATTAAATTATGGAAATTTTTGTTACCATTCAGTGCAAAATCTTTTATCTTCCCATGTCCTGCCTAGACATAGAAGTAATTCCACTTGCTGTTTTATATTTGTGCGAAACCTGGTAATTACTGTTGGAGAACACATATTTAAGAGTTCAGTCTTTTGGATTGTGACACTGCAGTCTTGTAAGTGGATATCAATGATTCAGAGAAACATGGTACCTCCGTCTTCAAAGCATTAAATATTTGTGTCAATCTACAAGACTGCATGGTGTCAACAGTGCAAAAGACTACATTCTAAGCAACCTGAAAACTCATGTAGATGACAATGTTCAAGAGCAGTGTGGTGAGGAGAGTGGAAGATGGACAAAATTATACATACTGAAGAGCTTCATAATTTAGACTCTCAATCTAAATTGGTAAGCGTATGTAGTCAAACACAACTATGTCAATTAAGGTGTATTTAATGGCTATACTAGACAACTACATGTTTTGGCCTTTACTGGCCATCTTCAGGTTGTCTTCAAGAGAACTGAAGGTCCTACTATATACATTGTGCGCACACGTGGTGCAGAGATCTCTACATACAGGCCTTATTGCATAATGTAATTTCTATATGTGGTGGTATGCTGTGACTAGAGTCATGATAGGGTCTGGTGGCTAGTGTCAAGTTTGAGGAACCTTCAAACTTGACACTAGCCACCAGACTGTATCATGCCTCTAGTCAGAGCATACCACCACATATAGAAATTACATTACACAATAAGGCCCGTATGTAGAGATCTCTGCACCACGTGCATGCACACTGTATATAGTAGGACCTTAAGTTCTCTTGAAGACAACCTGAAGATGGCCAGTAAAGGCCGAAACATGTAGTTGTCTAGTATAGCCATTAAATACATCTTAATTGACATAGTTGTGTTTGACTACATACCCTTTCCA